>Ga0316207_10000434_pt1 | contig 70741 bp, 73 predicted proteins | sample 6weekpyrite_MG_FD_204943 | JGI IMG/M metagenome (GOLD analysis project Ga0316207, IMG submission 204943) | Microbial mat bacterial communities from mineral coupon in-situ incubated in ocean water Damariscotta River, Maine, United States -... | ecosystem: Environmental > Aquatic > Marine >... | reverse complement strand
GCACGCAGAGGCCAGTTGGCCTTTGAGCGCGGCACCGTTGAAACACCGGCATTCATGCCCGTGGGTACCTATGGCACGGTCAAAGGCATGACTCCGGAGGATGTCAGTGCCACGGGTGCCGAGATCATTTTGGGGAATACCTTTCATCTGATGTTGCGCCCAGGTACCGATATTATCCAGGCCCATGGAGACCTGCATGATTTCATGCACTGGTCGGGGCCGATCTTGACCGATTCTGGTGGCTTTCAGGTGTGGAGCCTGGGCAAGCTGCGCAAGATCACGGAAGAGGGGGTATCGTTTAAATCGCCTATCGATGGTAGCAAGATATTTATGGGTCCGGAAGAATCCATGCAGGTACAACGCAAATTGGGTTCTGACATTGTGATGGTGTTTGATGAGTGCACGCCGTATCCGGCTAGCTTGACCGAGGCACGAGAATCAATGGAGCTATCCATGCGTTGGGCAAAGCGCAGCCGCGAGGCCCATGCGGATAACCCGTCAGCACTGTTCGGCATAGTTCAGGGTGGCATGTATATCGATCAGCGTCAGCGTTCACTCGAAGCCCTGGTTGATATCGGCTTTGAAGGCTATGCCCTGGGCGGTTTGTCAGTGGGTGAGCCAAAAGCAGACCGGGAACAAATCTTGACCCAGGTCGTACCGGACATGCCTGCAGACCGTCCTCGCTATTTAATGGGGGTGGGTACGCCCGAAGATATTGTTGAGGCAGTGGTACGTGGCATCGACATGTTTGACTGCGTCATGCCAACTCGAAATGCCCGTAATGCCTATCTGTTTACGCGCAAGGGAACGATCAAGCTGCGAAATAGCCAGTATGCCAGCGATACACGTCCCCTGGACGAATCATGCAGCTGTTATACCTGTCAAAATTACAGTCGGGCCTATTTACGTCACCTGGACAAATGTGGTGAAATGCTTGGTTCGCATCTGAACACCATACATAACCTGCACTACTACCAGGAACTCATGGCATCACTACGGGAGGCGATAGAATCGGCTACGCTGGAAACATTTGTAGCGTCATTCTATGAGGAACGGAAAGCTTGAAAAAATGCGGCATGAGTAATTTAACTGATTGAAGTATATATAAAATATTCTTTGCACTTGAAATCCTGCCAGTTTCACCCAACTTCTGAATACGATAAGGTCGTGTCTTTATGTATTGTTGAGGCAGTTATGGCATAATAAGCCACGATTTACTGGCTGGTTATATCCGGATCGGTAAAATAATTTAAATAAACAAGAAGTTAGGAAAATATCATGAGTTTCTTTATTGCTGAAGCATTGGCCGCTGAACCCGCTGCAGCTGCGCAACAACCCGGTGGTCTGGCCAGTTTCTTACCCTTAATTATTCTGTTCGCCGTGTTCTACTTTTTGCTGATCCGTCCGCAAAGTAAACGTGCCAAGGAGCATAAGAACATGGTCGCGGCCCTTGCCAAGGGAGATGAGGTAGTCACTAATGGCGGTATCCTGGGTAGTATTTCTGAGATAGATGAAAACTACGTCACGCTGGAGATTGCTGACGGTGTCGAGATCAAGGTGCAACGTCCATCGATCTCTACCGTGGTGCCCAAGGGAACTATTAAAAACAGTTAATAACAATATATCTAATAAATAACAGGGTTGTTTTTCAATGTTAAACCAATATCCAGCCTGGAAATATCTGCTGCTCATCACCGTATTGTTGGCCGGCGTTTTATATTCGCTACCCAATTTTTATGGTAAGGACCCGGCACTGGTCATTTCGCCGCTACGTGCAAACGAACTCAATAAAACCGAACGTGACAATATTACCAATGCGTTGAAGCAGGCAGGTATTCCCTACCTGTCAGCTGAGCGTTTTAATGAAAAGATGCGCCTTCGTTTTTCCGATGTAGTCAATCAGCTCAAGGCCAAGGAGAAGCTGAATTTCATGCTTGACGGCAGATTCGTCGTGGCACAGAACCTCGCGCCGGCCACACCGGACTGGTTGCAGGGAATCAATGGTAAGCCGATGTACCTGGGCCTTGATTTACAAGGTGGTATTCATTTCCTCATGGAAGTCGATATGAAAGCGGCTGTGAAAAAAGAAAAGCAGCGCTTTGTAGGTGAAATAAAAACCACCTTGCGCGGCAAGACCATTCGGCATGCGGGTGTGAGCCTGGATAACGATATCAATATACGTTTTCGCAAGCTCGAGGAACGCGAAAAGGCATTGGCCTATTTGCCGGGAAAATTGCGTGATCTGACATTTACTGAAGTAGAAAGAAACGGTGAACCTTATCTGACCGCAAGCCTGAAGGAAGATGCCCAGAAAGAGGTGAAAAGACAGGCGCTCACACAAAATATTACAACCCTGCGAAATCGTGTAAATGAAGTCGGTGTTGCCGAGCCGATAATTCAGCAAAGTGGCGACAGCCGTATTATCGTTCAGTTACCCGGTGTACAAAATCCGGCAGAAGCGAAAAACATACTGAGTGCGACCGCAACGCTTGAGGTTCATCTGGTGGATGAGCGAAACCTCAGTGTGCAGGACTTCGTAGATCGCGGACGCGCACCACCGGGAACGCGTATATACAAAGACAGGAACGGTGTGCCGGTTCTGCTGCGTAAGGAGGTCGTGTTAACTGGTGAGAGTATCACCCATGCGGCATCCGGATTTGACGCGCGTACCAATCAACCGTCGGTCACGATTAATCTCGATAGTCGTGGAGGTAATCGCTTCGATAATTTCACCAAGGATCACGTCAAGGATTCACTGGCCGTGGTATACATCGAAACCAATGTAAAAACCAGGATCATCGACGGCAAACCGGTCAAGGTCAAGGAGAAGATTGAAGAAGTCATTAATGTTGCGGTGATTCAGGAACGTCTTGGCCGTCGTTTTCAGATCTCCGGCATGGATTCTCCCAAGGAAGCCAGAACCCTGGCCATCTTGCTCAGGGCGGGTGCACTGGCAGCTCCTATCGAGATCATTGAAGAACGAACAGTAGGCCCAAGTCTGGGACAGGACAATATCGACCAGGGGTTCAACTCTGTGGTGATCGGTTTTATCCTGGTACTGATTTTCATGGCCATCTACTACAAATTTTTCGGTCTGGTTGCTAACGTTGCACTGTTCTTCAATCTGATTATCATCATGGCGTTGTTGTCTTTATTGCAGGCCACGTTAACCTTGCCAGGTATCGCCGGTATCGTTTTGACTGTCGGTATGGCGGTTGATGCAAACGTATTGATATTTGAGCGTATCCGTGAAGAACTCCGGATCGGTAACAGCCCGCAGGCCAGTATCCATGCCGGCTATGAAAAGGCATTTTCAACCATTGCCGATGCTAACATCACAACCCTGATTGCGGCCATTGTCTTGTTCAGTTTTGGTAGCGGTCCGATCAAGGGATTTGCTGTGACTTTGTCGCTGGGTATTTTGACTTCCATGTTTACAGCGATTGTGGGTACACGTGGAATAGTGAACCTGGTATACGGCGGCAAGCGCATTAAGAAATTGTCGATCTGATGAAACAGAATTAACAGGATTTATCATGTTCAGATTATTAAAAGAAAATAAAATAGATTTTATGTCCAAGCGCAAGATAGCCATGCTATTTTCCGCGATACTGCTCGTGGTCTCGGCGACAGCGTTATTCAGTAATGGCCTGAATTTTGGTATCGACTTTACGGGCGGCACCCTGGTGGAGGTCGGATACCCGGAAAGTGCAGATCTGGTTGCTGTGCAAAAGGCACTGGATGAAAAGGGTTTTAGCGAGGCCAGTGCCGTTCATTTTGGCACCACTAAGGAAGTACTAATCAGGGTGGCGCCACGTGAAGGTGTTGCACAAAATGATATCAGCACCTTGGTGCTTGAAGCTCTCAAGAGTACATCCAGCGAGATTCAACTTCGACGTAGTGAATACGTTGGCCCGCAAATAGGTGAGGAACTCACCGAACAGGGTGGCCTGGCGATGCTATATGCCTTGATCGGAATTCTGGTTTATGTGACGTTGCGTTTTGAATACCGTTTCTCGATCGGTTCAGTTGCAGCCCTTGTGCACGACGTCTTGCTGGTATTGGGTTTCTTTGCCGTCAGCCAGGTTGAATTTGACCTGAGTGTACTGGCGGCCTTGCTTGCCGTTATTGGTTATTCTCTGAATGATACGATTGTCGTGTATGACCGTATTAGGGAAAACTTCAGAAAAATGCGTAAAGGTAGCTCGATCGAGATCATGAACGCATCGATTAACCAGACCTTGTCACGTACATTGGTTACCTCGTTGACGACCGTGATCGTATTGCTCGCGTTGTTTTTCCTGGGTGGTGAAGTTATTCATGCGTTCTCTATCGCATTGTTGGTCGGTGTGATCATCGGTACCTATTCATCGATCTATGTGGCCAGCACTGCTGCTCTGAGTCTCGGGGTTAGCAAGACTGATATGATGCCAGTGCAGAAGGAAGGCGAGGAATTCGATACACCTTGATAGGGAAGGGCATTGAATGACTGTCAACGACAGTCATGTTTCATAATCTATTGAAACTTGGTTATTTCATCCATCGGGTCTGATTCATCAAGTCGCGAATCGATTTTGTTGCATATCGAATCGCTCTTCTTTTCGCATTGATCATTATTAACATTCAGGACGGTGATCATTGCCCAGACTGATGCAATGGTCCATAGCAGAGCACCGAGCCCGATGGTGCTCCAGCTGATCCCGTCCAGCCCTAAAGGGCCTCCAAAATATCCATAGACCAGGCTGGCAATACCTGCAATCCAGAACACACCGATGGGAGCGGCACAACAACCGGCACAACCATAGCGGCAGACGGAGATGGGGGGTACAGCTAATGACAGTAGTATTCTATTCATGTCCTACCTAAGATTATTTGTTTTTATATTTGAAGGGTTTCAATTCCATACAATTCATAATTTATTCATTCTTCCTGTATAGCATAACTGCCTGGAAAGAGGAAATATTTTTCAATAAATCCATTCAAATTAGTATGTTAGTAATTTTGAATGCAGACAGATGATGAACTGACTGAGACAATACATCCCAGCTCGCAGTCGGGGATGCTGAGATTTTAATGCGCAAAGTCGTTAGAGGCTTTGGCTTCTGGCTTGTTTTCCAGCTTCATGCGTAGTCGCAGGTTGTTGACTGACGAGGCATGTGTAACGGCCACATCCTGGCTAATCCTGTTTTCCTTGACCAGTTCAAACAATGTCTGGTCAATTGATTTCATGCCAGAGCCCGTGCTCTTCTCAAGGCTTTCACGCAGATCCCAGAATTCACCACGTCGAATCAGGTCGACGGTGCGTGATGTCGGTAGCAGTAACTCATAGGCCAGCACAAGCTTGCCATTGGCATCAGGAATCAGGCGTTGCGAGACAACTGCCTTGAATGAATTGGCCAGAGTGTTGAGGACCTGTTCGCGCTCGTCATCACTGAACATATGCAGGATGCGTTCAAATGTTTGTGTGGTGTTGTTGGCATGCAATGTTGTCAGGCACAGGTGGCCGGTCTCGGAGAATTCCAGTACCTGTTCCAGCGTTTCACGATCTCGCACTTCTCCAATCATGAGTACGTCTGGCGACTGGCGGAGCACATTGGTTAATGCCTTTTGATAACTGTCAGTGTCGATGCCCACTTCACGTTGACTGACGACAGATTGATCGTGGGGGATGTCATATTCGATCGGGTCCTCAATCGTAACAATGTGCCCCAGGTCATGCTGGTTGCGATAGTTAATCATCGCGGCCAGGGTGGTCGACTTGCCGGCACCTGCAGCACCCGTAATAATAACCAATCCGCTTTTTTGCATGACGATATCTTTTAATTCTGAGGGCAGGCGAAGTGACTCAAAATCGGGGATGACATTGGGAATAGCCCTGATCGCCAGAGAGATCTCTTTGCGCTGACGATAAGCATTGATACGGAAACGCCCCAGGTCAGGCAGTGAAATACCCAGGTTGACTTCATTTTCGTATTTGAACACCTGCATCTGGTTCGGGAGTAAGATCAGGCTTAACATAGACTCGATTTGCTGGCCACTGAGCGGTTTGTTTTCAGTACGTGGTTGTATCGAGCCATGCACGCGGAATGCAGGCGGCGTACCGGCTACTAACAGTAAATCGCTCGCTTCTATTTCGCGCATCTTGCGCAGTAATTTCGATAAAAGATCCATTTATACTCCCGCAGAACAATGATATGACTGCCGGTAGAATCACCTGAATGCCCCTAAAACGCAAGAGAAAAATAGAATGGTTAATCTAAATGAAGTATAAATAACATTAACTTATAATACTAACTTAATGATTATTAATAAATATAATAGTTTATCGACTGCAGATTTTGAGAGGGATAACCTGTGCTTTTTCGCCGTTAGTAGTAATATCACTGGCACTATTATTGTCAACAGAATCAGCTGCAGAAATTTCGAGTATCTCGAATACATTGGTGTCTGTTTCAAAGCCTTTCATGGTAGCCAGTTCTTCCATGCCACCGAGTACATCGCGCATGACCATTTCCATTGCCTTGGGTCCAAGTTTGGATTTTTTTTGATTTTGTTCTGACATTAATAACCCGTTTCTAGTGTTATGTGATATTTAATTTATCGGCGAACCTAGGGAATAACTTAAACCTGAAAAGGGATTAAAAGCAGGGATAGTTGCTCAAGATGGATGCATATGCTTTAGAAACACAATAGATTCAATAAGTAAAAGACGATATCTAAATCAGAATATACAAATTTTATTTTCTTGAATGGACGTGGTTAAGGCTTTTATCTCAAGCCTTACAAGCTTACTGAGGGGGCTAATGCACAGTTGTTTACCAAGGGGGGGCGCGATGAATAGAATTGTTTTGTTTCTTGGCCAGGCTTTAATATAGGTACTTGGAGCTTTCTTCTTATCATTCCATGATCTACCGGAATCTGGGCAGAGCCATGGCTGTTAGCCACTAATTATCGACGTTATCGGGGATGTAGGCCTGTATTTCGCGTAAGATAGCGTGATGTATCTTGGGTGTGCCGGCTATGATATTGCCTGTTTCCAGGTAACTGTCATTTCCCCTGAAATTGGTTGAAATGCCACCGGCTTCCTTGATCAGGAGCACACCTGCAGCCATATCCCATTCGCTCAGTCCAAACTCCCAGAAACCGTCCAGCCTGCCCGCGGCCACATAGGCGAGATCCAGAGAAGCGGCACCGGCACGCCTGATGCCTGACGTGTCCGGGAACAGTGCCTTGAACATCTGCATATAGGATTCGAGGTATTCCTGTTGCCTGAATGGAAAACCGGTTCCGAGCAATGCGCCTTCCAGGTCTTTTTGTTTCGTAACTCGTAGTTTGCGGTTGTTCAACTGAGCCCCGGAACCCTTGGATGCAGTAAACAACTCCTGTCGCACCGGATCATAAACGACGGCCTGATCAAGCTTGCCCTTGTGTTTAAAGGCGATAGAAACGGCAAACTGCGGAAACCCGCGTACGAAATTGGTAGTTCCATCGAGAGGATCAATAACCCATTGATATTCGGAAGCATCACCCTGTAAGCCGCTTTCCTCGGCAAGAATACCGTGGTCCGGGTACGATTTTTTGAGAATAGCGATGATTTCCTGCTCGGCCATTTTATCCACTTCGGTAACGAAGTCATTGCGTGCCTTGGAGGAAACCGAGAGAGAGTCAACACGGTCAGCATAGCGCATGATAATGTTGCCGGCACTGCGAGCCGCGCGAACGGCGATATTTAACATAGGGTGCATGATAAACCTGTGAACCTGCCTGTGATCTAGGGAAGGCAAGCATAGCAGATTACGACACAAAGCTTAATCAGAATGCCGTTTATTTGTTATCATGGGCTATTGATTGGTTTCCAGTGATTGCCTATGTTTTCCAATATCAGAATTGTGCTTGTCGAACCCAGCCACCCGGGGAACATCGGGGCGGCGGCCAGAGCAATGAAAAATATGTGTCTGCAGCAGTTGTACCTCGTCTCACCGGCGCAGTATCCTCATGACGATGCAACGGCACGTGCCGCAGGAGCGGATGATGTTCTTCAGCAGGCGGTTGTTGTGGATTCCCTGGAACAAGCAATCGGTGATTGTCATCTTGTAATGGGGGCAAGTGCCCGGTTGCGCACATTAGCATGGCCACAATACTCACCGGCCGAGGCTGCCAACGTGCTCGCGAGCCGTTGTCAGCAGGGTCATGTTGCCCTTGTTTTTGGCCGTGAACGAACGGGCTTGAGCAATGACGAACTGCAATTGTGTCATTACCTGGTAAATATCCCCAGTAATGAACAATTCAGCTCATTAAATCTGGCAGCGGCTGTTCAGGTGCTTGCTTATGAGGTATACCAGGCATTCCAGGGCAGGGAGCAAGTGGCCGAGTTGATACCCAGTGACGAATTGCCGGTTTCCCAGGATGAGATGCATCGTTATTTTGAGCACTTGCATGATGTCCTCGTGAAGGTCGAATTTCTCGACCCCCAACACCCGAAAAAACTGATGCGCAGGTTGCGACGCTTATATAACAGGGCGCAACCTGACCAGCGTGAAATAAACATTCTGCGAGGTATTCTGTCTGCCGTAGAAAGACTTATACCGGGGCAGAAGTAGCGCAATTACCAATCAGTCGTGCTAGAGTTTAACTATTACTATCCGGAAACGTATTTTAGGACACCAACATGTTTGAACGCATACGTGAAGATATAACATGCGTATTTGACCGCGATCCTGCCGCAAGGAGTAGTCTGGAAATCATTTTTTCCTATCCTGGTGTGCATGCCCTGTTATTCCATCGCATGAACCATCGACTATGGAACTTTGGCCTGAAGTGGTTGGCTCGCTGGTTGTCTGGATTCGCTCGTTGGTTCACAGGAATCGAGATCCATCCGGGTGCCCGTATTGGCCGACGTTTTTTTATTGATCACGGCATGGGGGTAGTCGTGGGTGAGACTGCGGAAATAGGTGATGATTGCACGTTGTATCACGGTGTCACCCTGGGTGGAACCAGCTGGCGAAAAGGTAAAAGGCATCCTACCTTGGGTAATAATGTTGTTGTCGGTGCCGGTGCAAAGATATTGGGCCCGGTAACGATCGCCAGTGATTCCCGAATTGGTTCGAATGCAGTAGTACTCAAGGATGTCAGCCAGGCCAGCACAGTGGTGGGAGTCCCTGGTCGCATAATCAGCATGGTGGAGACCGATAAAGAAAAGAGCAAAGAAAAGAGCCGCAAGGAAATGGCGGAAAAGATTGGTTTCGATGCCTACGGCATGCATGACGAGATGCCTGACCCTGTCGCCAACGCAATCAATAATATGCTCGACCATATGCACTCTACTGATAAAAAGCTGGAGGAAATGTGCGGTGCGATTAAAGGCCTTGGTGCTGAGATTGTTGAAATGCAATTACCTGATCTGGGGCCATGCGAGATCAGCAGTGCCGTATCATCGTCTGATTCTTGTTCTGGTTCCGGTTCCGGGGAAAGTGAAGATGAAGCGGGTGGTAAATCTGAGGAAAATTCTGGTAATAATTCTGAAAATACAGCTAGTTAAATAGGCTTGTTATTTTTTATCGTCTTAATACTTGACTATTTTAGTCAGGATAATATATAATTACCCTAACATTTAGTCAGGCATTTTTTGCCTGTGTATTAGTATATTATTTTATTTTGCAGGATATTGCAATGAGACTGACAACAAAAGGCCGTTATGCGGTCACTGCTATGCTGGATCTGGCGCTACGAAAGGACCAGGGCCCTATATCGCTTGCCGAGATTTCTGAAAGGCAGGGAATATCACTATCTTACCTTGAGCAACTGTTTACCCGCTTACGTCGTTCGGAGCTGGTAAAAAGTACGCGTGGCCCAGGTGGTGGTTATACGTTAAGCCGCCCGGCCGAAGAAATAGCCGTTGCTGAAGTGATTATTGCGGTTGACGAAAAAGTGGACAGCACACGCTGTGGTGGCCTGGGTAATTGCCAGGATGATGAGCGATGTCTGACACATGACCTGTGGTCAGATCTCAGTGATCAGATCTACCACTTTCTCGACAATATTTCGCTGGGCAGCCTGGTCATGCGAGAAGGCGTGAGGGAGGTTGCTGACCGCCAGGAACGTCAGCAATCACAGGATGTTTCATTGAGCGATAAGATTCCTGCCGACGCATAAATTGCTGCGAAACGGATCCAAGTAAATATATTTTTGAATGAGGTGTTGAAGTGAGTGACAGGAAACTACCTGTATATCTGGATTATTCGGCGACTACGCCAGTCGATCCACGTGTTGCTGAACTGATGTGTCAGTATCTGACCCTGGATGGAAATTTTGGTAATGCAGCTTCGCGTTCGCACGAATACGGCTGGAAAGCAGATGACGCGATCAAGCAGGCACGCGCGAATGTTGCCGCATTGATCAATGCAGACCCAAAGGAAATTGTCTGGACATCGGGGGCAACTGAATCGGATAACCTGGCTATCAAGGGTGTAGCACATTTTTACAACAAAAAAGGCAAGCACATCATTACCAGTAAGACAGAACACAAGGCAGTTCTGGACAGTTGTAGACAGCTCGAACGTGAAGGCTTCGAGGTCACCTATCTTGACCCGGAAGACAATGGCCTGATCGACCTGGAAAAACTGAAGAATGCTATGCGTGATGACACCATCCTTGTTTCAATCATGCATGTCAATAACGAGATTGGAGTGATACAGGATATCAAGGCCATTGGTGAACTGACGCGTGAACGTGGCATTATTTTCCACGTGGACGCCGCACAGAGTGCAGGCAAGGTTGAGATCGATCTGCAGGATATGAAAGTTGACCTGATGTCTTTCTCGGCACACAAGATTTATGGCCCGAAGGGCATCGGTGCATTATATGTACGACGCAAGCCACGTATCCGTCTGGAAGCCCAGATGCACGGTGGTGGTCATGAGCGGGGTATGCGTTCGGGTACACTGGCAACACATCAGATTGTCGGCATGGGTGAGGCATTTCGACTGGCGAAAGAAGAGATGGCTGCCGATAACGAGAAGCTGACAATACTGCGCAATCGTTTATGGGATGGCCTGAAGGATATGGAAGAAGTGTATATCAATGGTGACCTGGATCAACGCATTGCCGGAAACCTGAATGTAAGCTTCAATTTTGTGGAAGGTGAATCGTTAATTATGGCGGTCAAGGATCTGGCTGTATCATCAGGTTCTGCCTGTACTTCCGCGAGCCTTGAACCTTCCTACGTGTTACGTGCCCTTGGTCGTAGTGATGAGTTGGCACACAGTTCTATTCGGTTTACGTTTGGTCGCTTTTCGACGGTCGAAGACGTGGATCATGCCGTTGCCCTGATGCGAGAAAAAGTAGAGAAATTGCGTGACTTGTCACCGCTTTGGGAAATGTATAAAGAAGGTGTTGATCTGTCCAAGGTACAGTGGGCAGCACACTAGTTGAAAGAGATTTTAAAGTTTAACCAGGAGAATTATCATGTCTTATAGCGAAAAAGTCATTGATCATTATGAAAACCCGCGAAATGTTGGTTCCTATGACAAAGCTGACACGACAGTTGGAACCGGTATGGTTGGTGCGCCTGCCTGTGGTGATGTTATGAAACTGCAGATCAAGGTTAACGAGCAAGGCGTTATTGAAGATGCCAAGTTTAAAACCTATGGTTGCGGTTCAGCGATCGCATCAAGTTCATTGCTGACCGAGTGGGTTAAAGGTAAAACACTTGATGAAGCGCGTGAGATCAAGAACACAGATATTGCCGAAGAGCTCGAGTTACCTCCAGTTAAGGTACACTGTTCCGTGCTGGCTGAAGATGCAATCAAGGCCGCGATAGAAGATTATCAAGGCAAGAAATAATTGTTTGTGAAAATTACCTCGAGTGAGTAATTAAAATGGCAGTGACACTAACCGAAGCAGCAGCTGAAAGGGTTCGTTCCTTTCTGGACAACAGGGGCAAAGGTATAGGCCTACGCCTGGGCGTAAGAACATCCGGTTGTTCAGGTATGGCGTATGTGCTCGAATTTATTGATGAGGTGGATGAAGGTGATCAGGTTTTCGAAGATCACGGCGTGAAAATCATCATCGACCCTAAGAGCATGGTTTATCTTGATGGCACAGAGCTGGACTTCAAGCGAGAAGGCTTGAACGAAGGGTTTGAATTTAACAACCCGAATGTAAAAGACAGCTGTGGTTGTGGTGAGAGTTTCACCGTTTAATCCGGGCTGAAAATTCAGGGTCATGTCGTTCGATCTTACTGTTAACTATTTTGAGTTGTTTGGAATGCCGGTGTCATATTCGATTGACACCGGTTTTTTAATGCAGCGATATCGAGAGCTGCAGCAAACAGTTCATCCCGACCGTTTTGCGAGTGCGTCCGAGCAGGAGCGAAGACTGTCATTGCAGTATGCCACGTTTATCAACGAAGCCCTGCGTGTACTCAAAGACCCGTTGGAACGCGCACGCTACCTGCTACAGCTCAAAGGGGTATTGTGGGATGATGAACAGGCTACAATGTCTGATCCTGCATTCCTGATGCAGCAGATGGAGTTGAGAGAATCACTGGAAGAGGTCAGGGCGCAATCTGATCCGCTATCCTCCATCGGTGCTATTCTTGATGAGGTGGCCGGACTGATTCGCGAGAATAGTCAGGTACTGCAAAGATTGCTGGAATCAGGCAATCAGGAAGACCTGGAACAGGCTAAAAACCAGGTCAGGAAAATGCAATTCCTCAATAAAATGACGGCCGAGGCTGAGTCGCTCGAAGCTGCACTGGAAGATGAGTTGTAATGAATGTGTCGAATAACAATGTGTCATCCAGTTATATAGCTACTCAATACTGGCTACTTTTCGGTTCGGCAAAAAGAACGATTTAAATTATAGTTTGATAAACACTTACTAATAGCATATGAACTAACATAAAATGGCATTACTACAGATATCAGAGCCTGGTCAGACGACCGCGCCTCACCAACACAAGCTGGCAGTCGGCATCGATCTGGGTACAACCAATTCCCTGGTGGCCAGTGTCCGTAGTGGGCTTGCAGAAACCATGGCTGATGATAATGGCCAGCATTTATTACCTTCTGTGGTGCGTTATCATGATGAAACTATTGAAGTAGGGCAGTCGGCAAAACAGGCGGCGCCTGAGGACCCCATGAACACGATTGCTTCGGTAAAACGCTTGATGGGGCGGGGTTATGATGATATCCAGAAAAAAGAATTTACCGGCTATGAGTTTGTGCAAACCGACTCTGCTGTTCCTCGTATACACACCCGTGCTGGCAATGTCAGTGCCATTGAGGTTTCAGCGGAGATACTCAAAAGTTTGCGTGACCGGGCTGAGTCTACGTTGGGTGGCGTATTGACCGGAGCGGTTATTACTGTACCTGCTTATTTTGACGATGCGCAACGCCAGGCAACAAAAGATGCCGCGAAGCTGGCCGGTTTGCATGTTTTCCGTTTGCTCAATGAACCCACAGCAGCCGCTGTAGCTTACGGGCTGGATAAGAAATCGGAAGGCGTTATCGCCATTTATGATCTGGGTGGTGGAACCTTTGATGTTTCAATCCTGCGCCTGAATCGCGGGGTATTCGAAGTTATGGCAACGGCCGGTGATAGTTCGCTGGGTGGTGATGATATGGATACGATGATTGCCAAATGGATCATGCAGCAGGCAGATATCAAGGATGATGCAGACCATGGGCAAATAAGGCGCTTAATGCATGAGGCACGCCGAGCCAAGGAAGCGCTGACAGATAATGATGAAACGGCAATAGAAATAGAGCGTATGGACGGTAGTCATTGGCAAGGTAAACTCGACCGGTCAACCATGAACAGTTTGATCGATGCGTTGATAGGTAAAACCATTAGCCCTTGCCGACGGGCCTTGCGCGATGCAGGCCTGAGTGTTGATGACGTTGAAGACGTGGTCATGGTCGGAGGTTCAACACGTGTGCCACGTGTGCGCGAGAAAGTAGAGGCATTCTTCCAGAAGCCTTTACTGGTTGATATCGATCCCGATAAGGTAGTTGCAGTCGGGGCCGCTATCCAGGCCGATATACTGGCTGGTAACAAGCCAGACAATGAAATGTTACTGCTGGATGTGATACCGCTGTCATTGGGACTGGAAACTATGGGCGGGCTTGTCGAGAAACTAATCCACCGCAATACGACGATTCCGGTTGCACGTGCACAGGAATTTACAACCTATAAAGACGGACAAACGGCGATGTCTGTACATGTTTTGCAGGGAGAACGGGAAATGGTGAATGATTGCCGTTCGCTGGCTAAATTTTCCTTGAGAGAAATACCTCCCATGGTGGCAGGTGCTGCACGGATCAAGGTAACATTCCAGGTTGATGCAGACGGATTGTTGAGCGTCACTGCCGAAGAGCAAACCAGCGGAGTGCAAAGCAGTATTGAAGTGAAGCCTTCCTATGGTCTGGAAGATGCAGAAATAGAACAGATGTTGCGTGATTCAATGGATTATGCCAAGGATGATATGGAATCACGGCGCCTGTGTGAGCAACAGGTAGAAGCCGACAGGGTTATAGAGGCATTGAATGCTGCATTACAAGCAGATGGTGACATTTATACAGATGAGCAGGAACGGCAAGCAATTAACCAGGCCCTGCAAGCTCTGCAGGAAATTAACCAGACAGAAGATGTAGAGGGTATTAAAGAAGCCGTCAAGCTGCTTGAGAAAAGTTGCGCGGCCTATGTCGAACGTCGAATGAACTCCAGCATACAGGGTGCCATGTCAGGGCATAATGTAAACGAATTTGAATCATAATCCGCTTTCGGAACTAGAGGAATGCAGTAATGCCACAGATTATTTTTTTACCCCATGAAGAGATTTGTCCGGAAGGGGCAGTAATCGAAGCCGAATCAGGTGTCACTATTTGTGATGCAGCATTAAAGCACGATATCGATATAGAGCATGCCTGTGAAAAGTCATGTGCCTGTACAACCTGTCATGTCTATGTGCGGGAAGGCCTGGAGTCCATTAACGAGTCGACTGAAGAAGAGGACGACCTGCTGGACAAGGCGTGGGGACTGGAACCGGATTCACGCCTGAGTTGTCAAACCGTTGTGGGTGATACCGACCTGGTTGTTGAAATACCCAAGTACACCATCAATATGGTGAGCGAAAATCACTAGCACGTTTGGAGGAACCTGATCATGAGCCTGAAATGGATAGATAGCCTTGATATCGCAATTGAGTTGGATGAAGCCTACCCTGATGTCGATCCCAGGACGGTACGTTTTACCGACTTACGTGAGTGGGTCTGCAATCTGCAAAACTTTGACGATGATCCGGAGCATTCTGGTGAAAAAATCCTCGAAGCCATACAAATGGCATGGATAGAAGAGAGAGAATAGCATAAAAAACAATATCTTATAATGATATCTTAAATTCCATCTCAAAAAGGCAGTTATATTCCCCTGTGCTGGCAATTTCAACGATATTGTCTCGCTGTAATTGCTTGAAATTCAATCCGGCTGTACACTTACACTTTGTAATACTTCATAAAAAACCCGTGTAGATACGCGGGTTTATGTTATTTTTTTGTAGTAGAGAGTTATCTTGAATGTGGATCAGTCAAACTGCCGTATTAATCACTGTTTCACATCCATGTCACAGATTACATGCTAGTTTTTGCATCAAGGTTGATGAACAGGTTTCAGGTAAACGTTAAATGCTCGAAAGCAATAAAAAAACCAATCTACTGGATCTGGATCAGCAAGGTCTGAAAGATTTCTTCAAGCAGATTGGAGAAAAGCCGTTTCGGGCTACGCAGATCATGAAATGGATCTACCATGAAGGCGTGGTCGACTTTCAGGATATGACCAACCTGAGTAAAGCGCTGCGAGTCAGACTTGAAGAAATTGCCGAAATTGCCTTACCGGAAATGACCCTGGAGCAGCCGTCAATCGATGGTACTCGCAAATGGATTCTGAAACTGGCTGATGGTAATCAGATAGAAACCGTATTTATACCAGAAAAAGGGCGAGGTACACTCTGTGTCTCCAGCCAGGTGGGTTGTACATTGAACTGCACATTCTGTTCAACGGCTACACAAGGCTTTAATCGTAACCTGACCACGGGCGAGATTATCGGGCAGGTCGTATTCGCCAATCGTACCCTGGGCATCCCGAAAAACCGTGCGCTGCTACCTGTGACCAATGTGGTCATGATGGGCATGGGTGAGCCGCTCATGAACTTTGACAATGTTATTCGCGCCATGGACCTCATGAATGACGATATTGGCTGCGGTATATCGCGACGTCGTATTACCTTGAGTACATCGGGTGTGGTGCCACAAATGCTCAAAATGCGAGACGCATGCGATGTGAGTCTGGCTGTATCACTACATGCACCAAATGATGAATTGCGCAATGATTTGGTGCCAATCAATAAAAAATACCCGATCAGTGAGTTGCTGGATGCCTGCAAACATTATGTCGAAGGCAAGGCTCGACGTCGGGTGACTTTTGAGTACATCATGATTGATGGTGTGAACGATACGCGCCAGCACGCCAAACAACTTGTTCGGATCCTGGAAAGGGTGCCGTCGAAAATAAACCTGATTCCGTTCAACCCGTTTCCGCAATCAGACTTTAAACGTTCATCACCTGAGGCAATCCAGGCATTTCAGGACATCCTGGTCGCAGCCGGATACACGACGATAGTCCGTAAAACACGTGGCGATGATATTGATGCGGCATGCGGGCAATTGGTGGGTAAGGTGCATGATCGTACTCGTCGTCAGGAAAAAATGAAACAGCAGTCAGTACAGATAAGAGGAATAGTGTGATGAAATGGATTAAGTACTGGCAGGTGTTGACGTTGACAGGTTTGCTGGCTGCCTGTAGTGGTGAAGATAACGTTAGTGTAAAGAATGTAGAAAAGTCGTCACGTATTAATGTTGAGCTCGGCGTGACGTATATGCGACAGGGTAATTATAAAAACGCCATGGCGAGGTTAACCAAGGCAGTGCGACAGGATCCGCAGAATGCACTTGCCTATAGTACGTTGGGTCTGTTGAATGTACGCCTGAAACAACATGACGAAGCTGAAAGCAATTTTAAAAAGGGAGTTGGCCTTGCGCCCGATAATTCGGCAATTCGTAATAATTATGGTGCCTTTCTCTGTAAGCAAAAACGTTTCCAGGAGGCGCAGGAGCAATTCCTGCATGCGGTCAATAACCCGCTGTATCAGTCACCGGAACACGCGTACCTGAATGCCGGTATCTGTACTGACAATAAATCCGAAGCGGAAAAACACTTTAGGGCGGCATTACGCAAAAACCCGAAATTTGCACCTGCATTGCTCAATATGGCTAAATTAAGTCTTGACCTTGAGCGTCATTTATCGGCTCGAGCGTACCTGCAGCGATTTCATGCCGTACAAAAGCCGGTAGCCGCCAGTCTTTGGGTCAGTGTTCAGGTGGAAGAGGTCTTGGGGGACAAGGACCTGAAGCATAGCCATGCACTGTTGTTAATAAGAAAATTTCCAGATTCTGAAGAAACCAGGCAATACCATCAATGGAAAAAATAAATGAGCAATAAAAACAAGAAAAAAAGTGAACAAAAAAAAGATGAAAGTTCGGGGTCATTGTTAAGAGATGCCAGGAGTGCAAGTGAGTTATCGGTAGAACATATTGCCGTCCAATTGCGGTTGAGTAGTGAAATTATCGAAGCACTCGAGACAGATGACGTAGATAATTTGCCGGCCCCTATTTTTGTGCGAGGGTATATACGCAGTTATTCGACATTGGTAGGTGTACCTTCAGAGCAGGTTCTGGACTGCTATAACAAAATGATAGGTGAGGACCCGGTAGCCTCATTGAGCACGGTTAGAATGGGTCACACTGCGGTTGAGGGTGACAGTAAGCTCAGGAAGTTGCTGCCGTTTGCCATAGCGGGGATGTTGATCCTGCTGGTGGCAATAATCTGGTTATCGAGTGAGCCTGATCAGGCTAACGAACAGGTTGTCGAGGTAGATGATGTTATTACGAAGAAGGCGCCTGTTGAAAGCGTCGCTGAACCGAGTGATAGTAGCCTGGCGCTGCCCGCTGTTGTTGAGCAGCCGGAGGTGGCTGATAAACCAGTGTCCCAGCCTCAGACAGCGGCGATCGCCGATAAACCTGCCGAGGCGCCAGCTACGGATGCGCCGGCAGCTATTGAACAGCCGGCCAGCGATACTCCATCATCCTCGAATGCAGTCAATCCTGCTGAAGCCAATCCTGACGAAGAGCATTTGGTGTTCGAGTTTGCAGCAGATTCGTGGGCCGATGTCAGTGATGCCAATGGTATCAGGCTGATTTTCAGAATGGCAAGAGCAGGTCAGCGCAGATCGGTTTCAGGAAAGCCTCCCTTCAAAATTACACTGGGGAATGCCAAGGCAGTGAGTTTGACAAGGAATGGTAAAGTGATTGATCTGGCCCCGTATATCCGGGGTAATGTAGCCAAATTCAGTTTAGGCAAGTTAAAGCAATAGGTTTAAACAGTCATGATTAAGATACATAAAATTGAGCGCAGGGTTTCCCGAAAGATAATGGTAGGCGATGTTGCAGTAGGTGGAGATGCGCCTATTTCGGTCCAGAGCATGACCAATACTGAAACCTGTGATGTTGATTCTACAGTCCGGCAGATACGTTCGCTGGAAAATGCCGGTGCTGATATAGTGCGGGTTTCGGTGCCTACGATGGAAGCTGCCGAATCATTTGGCAAGATACGCCAACAGGTCAATGTACCCCTGGTATCTGATATCCATTTTGATTACAAAATAGCATTACGAGTAGCCGAGCTGGGTGCAGATTGCTTGCGCATCAATCCTGGCAATATAGGCAAGGAGGAACGGGTCAGGCAGGTCGTAGACAGTGCGCGTGATCATGGTATTCCTATCAGAATAGGTGTCAATGCGGGTTCGCTGGAAAAAGATCTGCAAAAAAAATACGGTGAGCCGACCCCCGAGGCGTTGGTGGAATCCGCTCTGCGACATATTGATATTCTGGATCGCCTTGATTTCCAGAATTACAAAATCAGTCTGAAAGCATCTGAAATTTTCATGACGGTGGCCGCCTACCGTTTGCTTGCCGACCAGATTGAGCAACCGCTACACCTGGGTATTACCGAAGCGGGAGGTATGCGTGCAGGTGCTGTAAAATCATCTATAGGTCTGGGAATGCTGCTGGCCGACGGCATTGGCGATACAATACGCATCTCGCTTGCGGCAGATCCGGTTGAAGAGATAAAAGTGGGCTTTGATATTCTCAAAAGCCTGCATTTGCGTAAAAAGGGCATTAACCTTATCGCCTGTCCTTCCTGTTCGAGGCAGAACTTTGATGTCATTGCTACTGTTAACGAGCTGGAAATGCGGCTGGAGGATGTGCAGGAGTCGATTGATGTCGCTGTGATTGGCTGCGTGGTCAATGGTCCGGGTGAGGCACGCGAGGTAAACATCGGACTCACTGGTGGTTCTCCAAATCTACTTTATATTGATGGCAAGCCTTCACACAAAGTGACCAATGAGCAGCTTGTTGACGAGCTGGAAAGAACAATACGGGAGGCCGTTGCTCGAAAAAAAGAATCGGGTGATGCTGCCGCAATTGAAGTGAAGGTTTCCTGAGCACGTCAGTACGTAAATCTGATAAAATCCAGGTACGAGAAACAGGAATAACGAAATAGTATGAGCAAAAGTGTGAAAGCCATCAGGGGCATGCATGATATTGTGCCTGAGCAAACCCCGTTGTGGCAATACCTGGAAACATCCGTCAGAAATATTCTGGGGGCATATGGATACCAGGAAATACGATTACCCATTGTCGAGAAAACTGAACTTTTCAAGCGATCTATCGGTGAAGTTACCGATATAGTTGAAAAGGAAATGTATACATTTGATGATCGTAATGGTGACAGCCTGACTCTCAGGCCAGAAGGTACAGCAGGTTGCGTGCGCGCCGGAATTGAAAACGGGCTGTTATATAACCAGATACAACGTTTCTGGTATATCGGCCCGATGTTCAGGCACGAACGACCACAAAAAGGGCGATATCGCCAGTTTCACCAGGTCGGCGTCGAGGCCTTCGGTATGGGCGGTGCAGAAATTGAAGCCGAACTGATATTAATGAGTGCGCGTCTGTGGCGTGAGCTGGGTCTGGATGATATCAAATTGCAGATCAATACACTTGGTAGCGCCGATGAGCGGCATGCTTACCGTGAAAAGCTGGTTGACTATCTGAATGGGCACCAAGAACTGCTTGATGAAGACAGCGTCAGACGACTGGATTCCAATCCGTTGCGCATTCTGGACAGCAAGAACCCCGACATGCAAGGCTTGATAGAAGCGGCACCGAAGCTGATGGATCATCTTGGCGAGGTTTCAACATCACATTTTAATCATCTTAAGGCGATGCTGGATAATGCCGGACTGGAATACCAGGTCAATACACGTCTGGTGCGAGGCTTGGATTACTATTGTCATACGGTTTTTGAATGGGTAACAGAAAGCCTGGGTGCGCAAGGCACAGTATGTGCGGGTGGTCGTTATGATGGCCTGATTGCACAACTGGGTGGTAAGCCGACCCAGGCTTGTGGGTTTGCATTGGGTGAGGAGCGACTGGTTGCCTTGCTTGAGGAGCAGGCCATACAGCCTGAAGAATCAGCCCCACATGTCTATATCATTAATGCCGGTGAACAGGCAGCCACACTGACAATGCAACTGGCAGAAACACTACGTGATAAAATACCGGGTTTACGCCTGTTGCTGAATTGTGGTGGAGGGGGATTCAAGGCGCAAATGAAGCGTGCAGATAAAAGTGGTGCGGATGTGGCGTTGATCATAGGGGAAGATGAAATACAGGCTTCGGTCGTATCAGTTAAATACCTGCGCGGCCAGGGTGATCAGGCGACTGTGAGTATGCAGGACCTGCCCGAGCATATCCGGTCGATGATGAAATAAGACAGCACCTGATGGTTAAATTCAAGTGCCGGTATCAGGAATGAAGAAACATATAAACGAGAGGAATTGATTGTGGATTACGCAACCGATGAAGAACGGGTAGAAGAACTAAAAAAATGGTGGAAGGAAAATGGCAAGTCAGTCATTTTAGGTGTGGCATTAGGCCTGTCAGTGCTATTTGGCTGGCGCTGGTGGGGTGATTACCAGGAAACCCAGGCAATCAATGCATCTGCCTTATATAGCCAGCTTGAGTTGGCGATTCAGGATAAGAAGGCTGAACAGGCCGAGGCTTTTGCTGATGAGGTGTTTAAAAAACATGAAAATAGCCATTATGCGATTTATTCGGCCCTGTCACTTGCTAAAATGGAGGTCGATAACAAAAACCTGCAAGCGGCCCAAACTCATCTGCAGTGGGCCTATGATCATGCTGGTGATGATGAATTGAAGCAGTTGGCCGGATTAAGACTGGCGCGTGTTATACTGGCAATTGGTGAAACAGACAAGGCTTACGCGATTGTCAATTCTACCAGTAGCGGCAAGTTTGCTGCCCTTTACCTGGAACTGAAGGGCGATATATTACTCAAAAAAGATGATCAGGATGGTGCATTACTCGCCTATCAAAAGGCCACGCAATTATTGCCTGCGGGCTCACGCATTAATCCTGCATTACAGTTCAAGATAGATGATCTTGCCAAGGTTCAATAGGACAGTACTCCATGAAACGTTTTTTAATTATCATCCTGATATCAAGTATGACCAGCGGCTGCACCTGGCTTACCAGTTATTTCAGTGGTGACGACAATCGCGAACCACCAAAGCAACTGACTGAACTTAAGGCAAAAGTTGCCGTAAACAAATTATGGTCTGTCAGCGCGGGAAAAGGCAGTGGCGACCAGTTGTTGCGATTGGTGCCAACGCTGGACAATAACCGGGTTTATATTGCTTCGCGTGATGGCAATCTGCTTGCCTATGATCTGAAATCAGGTAAACAGGTTTGGGAAACACCCACGGGGAACAAGATTTCTGCAGGACCTGGTGCCGGTGAGGGTCTGGTGGTCATTGGTACACGTAATGCTGAAGTAGCGGCCTACGATTCAGCTAACGGCAAGCAGTTGTGGGTAGCAAAAGTTTCCAGTGAGGTACTTTCCGTACCTGAAATCAAGGAAGACGTAGTCGTAGTAAGGACAGCGGATGGTAGAGTCACTGCTTTGTCGGCGAAACAGGGCAAGCGATTATGGGAGTTTCAGAAAAGAGAGCCATCTCTGACACTCAGGGGAACGAGTAAGCCGGTTATTAATGCCGGCAATGTATACTGCGGGTTTGATAATGGCCAGCTGATATCCATCACTCTAGCTAAAGGCCGGCAAAACTGGCAACGCAAGGTTGCCATACCTCGTGGGCGGACTGAATTACAGCGCATGATCGATCTTGATGCTGATCCGGTCATTGATAATGGTGTTATATATGCTGCCGCATTTCAGGGTAACCTGGCGGCGATCAATCAGTCAGACGGTAGTATTATCTGGCGACGTAAAATGTCTTCACATGCCGGCTTGAGCGTAAAAGATGAGCATGTTTTTATTACGGATGCGAGTAGCCAGGTCTGGTCATTGCATATAAAAAATGGCGCTTCATTATGGCGACAGGATGCACTTCAATGGCGATCATTAACGGCCCCCGTCGTGTATGGACAATATGTTGTTGTCGCCGACTTTGAAGGCTATATCCATTTTCTGGATCAGCTTGATGGTCATCAGGTTGCACGAGTTCGAGGCGATTCTGATGGTATTCAGGTAGCCCCTGTAGTGAATGCTAATATCATGATTAGCCTGGGTAAGGGCGGTGAATTGACAGCCTTTGAGATCAAGTAACATCAGGTCGCAGTACCTGCTCGTTATCAATGTATTTATTAATAATGGATTATTTCCTGTCGGAATAATCTGAAGGTAACCTAGCCATGATTCCTGTCATCGCCCTGGTGGGGCGTCCCAATGTCGGTAAATCCACGCTGTTTAACTTTCTGACCAAGTCACGCGATGCCCTGGTAGCCGATTTCCCCGGACTGACTCGGGACCGAAAATATGGTCGTGGTAAAGTGGGTGGTGCTCAGTACCTGGTTGTTGATACAGGCGGTTTGAGTGGTGAGAACGATGGCATTGATGAATTAATGGCCCAACAGACACGGCTGGCAATCGAGGAAGCCGATATTATCCTGTTTCTGGTAGATGGCCGAAACGGTGTGTCGGCTTCGGACCATATCATTACCCGTGAACTCAGGCAGATAGACAAACCCGTTTTGCTGGTGGTAAACAAGATTGACGGAGTGAATACCGATACGGCTGTTGGTGATTTCTATGAATTGGGGATGGGCGAACCATTACCCATAGCGGCCGCTCGTGGTCGAGGCGTGCAGCAGCTGATGCAGCAGGCGCTGGACATGTTGCCAGAAGATCAGATAGAGGCCGAACTGGAGGACGACCCTGCGGCCGGTATTAAAGTTGCGATTCTGGGCAGGCCAAACGTGGGTAAATCGACACTCGTGAATCGTCTTATCGGAGAAGAGCGTGTGCTTGCCTTTGATATGCCGGGTACCACACGAGACAGCATTTACATCCCGTTCGAAAAAAATGGTCAGGCCTACACCTTGATCGATACAGCCGGGGTCAGGCGCAGGAGCCGTGTTCACGAGGCCATCGAAAAATTTAGCGTCATAAAGGCATTACAGGCAATTGAAGAGTCGAATGTGGTTATTGTCGTACTGGATGCACAGCAGGAGATATCTGACCAGGATGCAACGCTACTGGGTTTTGTACTCGAAAGCGGCAGGGCATTACTGTTGGCAATCAATAAATGGGATAACCTGGCAGAGGAACAGAAAGAAAAAATAAAACACGAGCTGGATTACAAATTAACTTTTCTTGATTTTGCCGAGATGCATTTTATTTCAGCCTTGCATGGTACCGGTATCGGTCATTTATTTGATTCGGTACAAAAAGCTTATGAATCGGCAACCCGAAAATTGAGCACGCCTCGATTGACTGAAATCCTTGAGCGTGCCGTTGAGGAACATCAGCCCCCCATGGTTCGCGGGCGCAGAATAAAACTCAGGTATGCCCATCAGGGAGGCCGTAATCCGCCGATCATCGTGATACATGGCAATCAGGTTAAGTCGACACCGGAGAGTTATAAGCGCTATCTGATGAACACCTATCGCAAGTTATTGAAACTGGTCGGTACCCCTGTTCGTATAGAGTTCCGCGAGGGCAAAAACCCGTATGAAGGCAGACGTAAGCTACAGCCGGACAGAAAATCAGGCAAGGCAAAGGCCGGAAAAATATTCTCTCGCAGGATGAAAAATGATAAATAAAAGAGATGTTATCGTGCCTGTCATCCAACTACGGGGGTTTTTGGGCATAAAAATCACCAGTTCGTAGGAATTTTCCTACAAAATAAGCCGTTTCCAGCCAATAATTCAGTTTTTATAATTCCCTTGCTATAATACGATTTGTAATTAAATTTTAATTCATAATTATAAAGTACAGGATGCGCTGATTTAGTGGCGGGAAACCGTTTACTCGGTCTCAGGATAGGAAATGATCGACCTGAATATAAAAGATCAACGTGGTAACGTCATTAAGCATCAGCTTGGTGAAGGAAAACATGTTCTTGGCAAGTCACCACGTTCAGATATTATCGTGATGGACCCTTTTTGTTCCAGGCACCATGCCGACCTGATCGTGACCAGTGATGGTATTATCCTGGTTGATGCGAATAGCACCAATGGTATCTGGATTAATAACGGCCGTGCCCCTGAGAAAGTTAAACTGGAATATGGAACTGTTTTTCAGATAGGCAAACTGGCTTTGTCTGTCGAGAAATCAACCTTTTCGTATGCCGTAAAAACAGGTCGTGACTACCAGCCCGAAGAAGCGGTTATTGGTAATGAGTCTGATAACGTACTTGACTTGTCCAGGCATCGAAAGTTGAAGAAAAAAGTCAGCTAAACCGTATCGAAACCAGATTCTTTCAACCTTGAGATCCACACCCCTGATGCCGTAGCCGTTTACTCATCTATTTTTGTGCCTGCGGTCTTTCTGATGGCTTCAGAAACAGGGACGGATCGACCATATTCCTGTTAAGGCTGACCGACCAGTGCAGATGGGAGCCTGTTACTCTACCGGTTTTACCAATTTCCCCCATGATCTCCCCCTGCGACAACTGCTGACCTGTTTTAACATTGATGCGGTTCAGGTGGCAGTACATACTGATGAGCCCCTGGCCGTGATCAATAAAAATGGTCTTGCCATTAAAAAAATAATCCCCGGTTTCAATCACAGTCCCATTAGCCGGGGTTCGTATGGGCGTTCCAAGGCTGGCAGCGATATCAAGACCACTATGGGGTCTGCGTGCCTGCTTGTTGAAAAAACGTTTGAGACCAAAGGCGCTGCTGTATATACCTTCAACCGGTTTATTGAACTCCAGTTGAATTTGTTCGGTGTTTCTCCAATGATAAAGGGCTTTCCTGATGCGTTTTTTATCAGCGTGTATCCTTTTCATGTCATATTGATCAGGGTTGACCATGCGCTTGTTTTTAATGGTGATATGTTGCTCAGGGTAATTTTTTCTGTTTACCGTGAAAGCGATAGAGAATGCCGGCTTGCCCTTGAGCCGTACCATGGCCTTGTGTTTGCCTGCTTTCATGCTTAGTGGCAAGCCTATTATTGCCTTCCACTGTTGTTCATCTTTCACAACCATAACCTGTTGCTTGCGGAAATAAACCTCCGGTTTATCGGCTGTTGTTGACACAGGCAAAATGACAATCCCCCCTGGTACAGGCAGGGTGTCAGGCAAGGCATGGGAAATGACAGGGAACAGCAGTATTAAAAGGTGCAGTAAACGCATCTAGTCGTTCTCCTCGACCCGGCATTGTATTTCACCATCGACAAGCCGTGCTCGCAAACTCTCCCCCGTCTTGACCTGCTGAATGTTTTTGACAACGGTTTTATCCTGCTTGCGCAAAATGCTGTAGCCGCGTTCCAGAGTGGATAGCGGGCTGACAGTATCCAGCGTCCGGCTCATGCTTGCCAGTGACAGGTGGCTGTTCTTTAATTTTTGAGTAATGGCATGCCGCAGTGAGCGCAAGAGTTGTTGTTGCCTGTCACGGTATTGTGCCATTTTGTATATTGGTGAGAGGTGCATGAGCTGTGAGCTAAGTTGCCCGAGACAGACACGGTATTGTTGCAGTGAGTTACGACATGCATTTCGATAGCGAATTTCAAGATTATCGAGTCGTTGGGAATTCTGTTTGAGCCGAACCCCGGGGTGAAACTGCTGCAGGCGGGCATGATTATGCAGTAATTTCTGTTGTGCGCTTTGTAATTGAAGCTGCAGGCGGTTTTTCAGGTGAGCCAGTTGATTGTCCAATTTAACATTGAGTTCATCCTGGTGAGGGCTTAAGTGCTCAGCAGCAGCCGAAGGCGTAGGTGCTCGGTAATCGGCGACAAAATCTGCAATGGTAAAATCGACCTCATGGCCGACAGCCGATACAATCGGTAGCGGGCATCGATGAATAGCCCGGGCGAGAATTTCCTCATTGAATGCCCAAAGATCTTCAAGTGAGCCCCCTCCACGTGAGAGCAGCAATACATCACATTCGTTTCTGTCTGCTGCCAGATCAATCATGTTGGCGATATCCCGGGCAGCGTGCTTGCCCTGTACAGGCACTGGATAAATAATCACAGGCATTGCCGGAAACCTGCGTTGCAAAACACTCAGAATGTCGTGAATCGCGGCCCCGGTGGGAGAGGTAATAACGCCGATAGCGCGAGGAAAGGCCGGCAGTTCTTTTTTCGTTGCTGTGTCAAACAGGCCTTCCTTCTCGAGTTTGTGTTTTAACTCGTCAAATGCCCGGCGCAGAGCGCCATCGCCTGCTTCTTCTATATGCTCGGCAATCAGCTGAAATTCCCCTCGACCTTCATACAGACCGACTTTTGCCCGCATCAATACTTGCATGCCATTTTTGGGTTTGAAACGGCAATGCTGGTTCTTGTTGCGGAACATGGCGCACCTGACCTGGGCTTGTTCATCTTTTAATGTCAGGTACCAGTGGCCGGATGACGGGCAGGCAAAGTTGGAAATCTCTCCCTCGATCCAGAGTAGCGGAAAACTGCCTTCAAGCAGGGTCCTGACCTCACGGTTAAGGCGGCTGACCGTCAGGACATCCCGGGAAACAGTGAATTCTTCGCTAAACATTGTTTTATTTTATAACAAAATAAAGGGGGCCGATAAAAAATCGGCCCCCTTTATTAATTTTGAAACTACTGACTAGTTTGAAACCAGGCCAGCATTCATGCCTTTTTTAGACTGAACCATGCCCAGTTCGGCATGTGATTTGGCAGTATTGGCCAGTTTGACAGCTTTGGCATAGTCACCTTTTCGATAGGCCTTCTTAGCTGGGCCAAGCAGTTTTTTATAAGTATCACGCCACTCATATCCAACCTTGGCTACCTTGTTATTGGCAGCAACGGCGTCATAAATAGCATTGGCAGCATCTTTCTGAGATGGGGCAGCAAATGCTACAGATGAACCTAGAATAAGAGCCATAGTGGCGGCAAAAGCAGTTTTTTTCATGTGTTTCCTCCAAAGGGTGTCAATGTAATTATATATTGTCCTTAATTTTTGCCAGCAATAGATGTTCGTTTATACTGCTGACAGGTGATGGCGACATCACCTCCTGTTATTATTCATTTATAACCGGTTTACGTAGCGCTCGTCAAATTCTATAATTAAGCGCTAATTTACTGTTTTCTAATAAACTGCTAATGGTTGCCATACATGCGAATACTTCAGGAAGCTCTCACATTTGATGATGTTTTACTTGTTCCCTCCCACTCGACGGTCATGCCGCGAGAGGTGAGTCTGAAAACCCGTCTGACCCGGGGAATAGAACTCGATATTCCGCTGGTGTCTGCCGCCATGGACACCGTCACAGAGGGCAGGCTGGCAATCGCTCTGGCTCAAGAGGGGGGGCTGGGTATTGTCCACAAGAACATGACTCCAGCGCAGCAGGCCTTGCAGGTACGCATGGTCAAGAAGTTCGAAAGTGGTGTGATAAAGGACCCGGTGACGGTCACACCGGATACCAGTATTCGCGAGGTAATGGATATTACGCGGGCCCACAGTATTTCGGGTGTTCCAGTGGTGAGCGGCGAAGAGTTGGTTGGGATCGTAACCAGCCGGGATTTACGCTTCGAAAAGGGGTATGACAACCCGGTTTCGAGCATAATGACCCCCAAAGACAGGCTTGTAACAGTAAAGGAAGATGCCACTCGCAGTGAGGCCAAGGCCTTGTTGCACAAATACCGGATCGAAAAAGTCCTTGTAGTTAATGATGATTTCCAGCTCAGGGGTATGATTACCGTAAAGGACATCCAGAAGTCCAAGGATTTTCCCAATGCCTGTAAGGATGAGCAGGGTAGCCTGCGTGTCGGTGCCGCGGTTGGCACTGGAGAGGGCACAGAGGAGCGTGTAGAGGCCCTGGTAGAGGCTGGTGTAGATGTTATTGTGGTTGATACGGCGCATGGCCACTCACAGGGCGTGCTGGATCGTGTGAAATGGGTCAAAAAGGCTTTTCCCCAGGTACAGGTCATTGGTGGCAACATCGCCACGGCTGAAGCCGCCCTGGATCTGGTCAAGGCGGGCGCCGATGCGGTCAAAGTGGGGATTGGGCCGGGTTCTATCTGTACCACGCGTATCGTCGCAGGTGTGGGTGTTCCACAAATCTCGGCTGTCGCCAACATTGCCGAGGCACTGAAGAAGAAAGATGTGCCCCTGATTGCCGATGGAGGTATCCGGTTCTCAGGTGATATTTCCAAGGCACTGGCTGCCGGGGCACACTGTGTCATGATCGGCAGTATGTTTGCCGGCACGGAAGAGGCGCCGGGTGAGGTCGAGTTATATCAGGGGCGCTCCTACAAATCCTACCGAGGCATGGGTTCACTGGGTGCCATGAAGGAAGGCTCCAGTGACCGTTATTTCCAGGAGTCCAGTAATGTGGACAAGCTTGTACCGGAAGGTATTGAAGGCCGCGTACCCTACAAAGGCCCGCTGTTGAATATCGTTCACCAGTTAATAGGGGGTATTCGTTCCAGTATGGGTTACGTGGGTTGTGCCAATATGGATGAAATGCGAACCAAACCACAGTTTGTCAGGGTAACCAGTGCAGGTATGCGTGAAAGTCATGTCCATGACGTTACCATTACCAAGGAAGCGCCAAACTACCGCGTTGAATAACACAGGAATTAGTAGCGGGCCTTAGTCGAGTTACTTAAAGGGCAATTGCCTGACAGTTACTCGACTAAGGCCCGTCTTTCTTAAACCAGAATAGCAGGACCGAAATATTGACTACCGACTCAACTGCCAATATCCATGAAGACCGAATTCTTGTTCTAGATTTCGGCTCGCAATACACCCAGCTGATCGCACGCAGGGTGCGTGAAGCGGGGGTGTACTGTGAATTATATCCGTATGATGTCGATGAAGGGGATATCAGGGCATTTAAGCCGAATGGCATTATCCTGTCAGGTGGCCCGGAAACGGTGACCGCCGACAGCACACCTCGAGCGCCACAACTCGTATTTGATATGGGTATCCCGGTTCTGGGTATCTGCTACGGCATGCAGACCATGGCGGCACAATTGGGAGGTGAGGTAGAAAACTCCGACAGGCATGAATATGGTTATGCACAAGTGCGTGCCCGTGGTCATTCAGCATTGTTGAGAGACATCGAGGACCATACAACCGAAGATGGTTACGGTATGCTCGATGTCTGGATGAGTCACGGTGACCGGGTAGTCAGTTTGCCTGAGGGATTCAATATAATTGCTTCGACCGAAAATGCCCCCCTGGCCGGCATGGCGGATGAATCACGTTCATTTTATGGTTTGCAATTCCATCCCGAGGTCACTCATACCAATCAGGGGCAGCGCATCATCAATCGTTTTGTACACGATATTTGCGGCTGTGGTTCTCTCTGGACTTCTGCCAATATTATTGAAGACAGTATTCAGCATATTCGTGAACAGGTTGGCGAAGACCAGGTGCTGCTTGGTTTGTCTGGTGGTGTCGACTCATCCGTTGTTGCGGCACTGTTACACAAGGCCATTGGCGAGCAGCTTATTTGCGTGTTTGTCGATAATGGCATGTTGCGACTTCATGAGGGTGATCAGGTCATGGCCACCTTTGCAGAGCACATGGGTGTCAAGGTCATTCGAGCCGATGCCGAACACCGTTTTCTGGATAAACTGTCAGGAGTCACGGATCCCGAACAAAAACGCAAGATAATCGGTAATACTTTTATCGAGGTCTTCGAAGAAGAGTCAGAAAAGCTGGCCAATGTAAAATGGCTGGCTCAAGGTACCATATACCCAGACGTGATTGAATCGGCTGGTGCAAAAACCGGCAAGGCACATCTGATCAAGTCACATCACAATGTTGGTGGACTGCCGGAACACATGAAGCTGAAATTGTGTGAACCATTACGTGAGTTATTCAAAGACGAAGTACGCAAACTGGGTGTCGAGTTAGGCCTGCCGTCTGATATGGTTTATCGTCATCCATTTCCGGGCCCAGGGTTGGGCGTACGTATCCTGGGTGAGGTCAAAAAAGAGTACGCCGATATACTCAGGTTGGCGGATGATATTTTTATATCCGAGCTACGCAATCACAAGCTTTACGATAAAGTCAGTCAGGCCTTTGTCGTTTTTTTACCTGTCAAATCGGTTGGCGTGACCGGCGACGGCCGGCGCTACGACTATGTGGTTTCGCTGCGTGCAGTGGAAACCATTGACTTTATGACAGCACGTTGGGCGCATTTACCCTATGAATTCCTTGAACTGGTCTCAACCAGGATCATAAACGAAGTTGAAGGTATCTCCCGCGTGGCCTATGATATATCCAGCAAACCACCTGCAACAATAGAGTGGGAGTAGCTGGTTTGTTAAGGTTCTGAATATAATTAAGAAAATATTCTCTACGAGAATCTGTACCACATTTTATGGAATTTCATCGCCTTTAGTTAAATCAAGCCAGGATTGCGCATATTGGTACTTTTTTCTCTCTTCATTGGTTTTAACACCACTGATGTCTCATTCAAGAGATTGATGACATTGATCAATCAAATATCAATTGCTGCATAAAACAGCCAGCTACGAAATTTGGGAGATTTTTCAGGTCGTTTATATGTCCTGCAATCTCAATTAAGGTTTTTTCGGGATCCGTGGAACTAATCCAATTGCACTAGGTCACAGTTATGATCCCGACAGATGATATGAAAGAGTGTTCGGTGTACATCAACATTGTTTAAACTTTGAGAGGTATTCTATGATACCGCTGCTAACGATAAGAACTAAATATTAGGAGAAGATAATATGAAAAAATGTGTAAATACAACCACCTTTGCATCGGCTGCCCTGGCAGTTGCATTGAGCTCAACTGCTATGGCAGCACCGTCACCTGCAGGCAGCTCCGGCGCTGCTATCGCTGCGGGCGATAAGGTACATTGCTACGGCGTACATTCATGCAAGGGCAACTCAGACTGTAAGACTACTGAGCACGCCTGCAAAGGCCACAATAAGTGTAAGACACATGGCTTCAAGGGTATGCCTGCTAAAGCTTGCCTGGACAAGGGCGGCGTTATTGCTGACTTGAAGGCCAAGTAGTAGTAATTTAATTTCTTTATTTAGAGGAATACAGAAATGACTTCCGGTTTTGGACTTGGGCTGCGGACTCAGCACTACAATGATTTTCTGGCTGAGCCACAGCCTGTGGAATGGCTGGAAGTCATTTCTGATAATTATATGGTCGATGGCGGTAAGCCATTGGCCATGCTCGATCAAATTCGCGCCAATTACCCGATGGTGATGCATGGCGTTTCCATGTCGATCGGTTCAATTAACGGCCTGGATAAAGAGTATTTACGTAAACTCAAGACACTCGAGCAACGCGTAGAACCGATGTGGGTATCCGATCACTTGTGCTGGTCAGGTGTGCACGGTCGTAATTTACATGACTTGCTGCCGCTTCCCTATACCCAGGAAGCATTACAGGTTGTTAAACGCAATGTTGAACAGGCACAGGAGGTGCTAAAACGCCCCCTGGTGTTAGAAAATGTTTCCAGCTACGTAGAATACGAATCCTCTGAAATGACCGAATGGGAATTTCTAACAGAGGTGTGCCAGGCAACGGATTGCGGTTTATTGCTGGACATCAATAATATCTACGTCAGTTCTTTTAATCATGATTTCTCGCCCACCAGTTTTATTGAAGGGGTCCCGGTAGAGAGTGTTACCCAGTTTCATTTGGCCGGCCACCTGAACAATGGTGACCACTTGATCGATACGCATGACCACCCGGTCTGTGACGATGTTTGGGACCTTTACCGGCAGGCACTGCTTCACTTCGGTTATGTGCCCACTATGATCGAACGCGACGACAATATTCCATCACTGCCAGGGCTTATTGCTGAACTGGATGTGGCCCGGGCGATTGCCGATGATGTGCTCAACACAAAAGTCGCTTTATGAAATTGGCTGAATTACAAATCGATTTTCAACGCGCCTTGTTCGATACCGAGTGCAAAGGCGCAGACTGGATTAGCGAATCGGCTCATGGGCTGTCAGCGCGAGACCGTCTGGATATTTATTACAACGCCTACCGTCTCCGCTTGATAGACGTATTGCTGGACACGTTTGAGCATACTGCCGTCTACCTGGGCGATGACTGGTTTAACCAGCTTGCTGCAGACTATGTGCAGTCGCACCCTTCAACATACAAAAATATTGGCCTGTATGGCCGAGATTTTCCGCAATTCCTCGCTGAACGACTTCCTGAAGACCTGGAAGTTTCAGAACTTGCACTGATGGACTGGAAGCTGCGCAGAGCGTTTGATGGTGCCGATAGTAGCGTTATGACACAGGACGACCTGCAACAACTTGCCAGCGAGGGAGCTAGCATTCGATTGCAAGCTGTGCCGACACTCACAACCTGCACACAGCATTTCAATACCCTGGATATCTGGCATGCCATCAACCAGGATCAGACCCCACCAGTTGTAGAGCCGTTACCGCAACCCATTGAGATATTGATTTGGCGCAAAGGCCATTCACCACATTTTCGGAGCCTGTCCAGGATTGAAGCAGCGGCTATCGCCCGCGTTTGCTTTTCAGATACGCTTGATGCCATTGGTGCGGCACTGGAAAAAGATTTTCCTGATGTCGATGTCGCAACTGAATTTGGGGTAATGCTACATCGCTGGCTGGACGATGAGATCATCAGCATCGAACCCCAGAATGCCGCTGTTGGCACTCGCTAGAGTGTTCAACAGGGGCGCAAATCGTGACCTTTGTTATCTCTGCGAACTTTAGGGTAAAAAAGCAGTAATGACTTTGATTGAAACGTTCGTTGGTCCACCCCTCGCGACCTTGGCGGCAAAACAACAGATTGCCAGTTTCTTATACTTGTTTGAAGTTGGTTTATTAACAAAGTGCGATTTCCCCGTTAATCTTGTCCGCAATTTGCAATATAATTGCGGAAAATAGCGCAAAATCACAATACAGCTACAGAGGTACACGCAATTATCATGCAATTACAAACTAATGCAAGTAAGTTAGTGTTTGTAAACGTGAATAGTCGCGTCTTATTTGAGTGGAAATAAACTATCTCTATGACTGATGATGAAGTCTGGATGCAGCATGCCATCAAGCTGGCTAACAGGGCAGCAGCGGAAGATGAGGTGCCGGTAGGTGCAGTGCTGGTAATGGATAATCAAATCATTGGTGAAGGCTGGAACAAACCAATTAATAACCATGACCCAAGCTCGCACGCAGAGATAGTTGCTATTCGTGACGCTGGACTCAGAATGGCCAATTATCGACTGCCTGATACCACTTTATATGTCACGCTCGAACCCTGCACTATGTGTGCAGGCGCGATGATTCATGCGCGCATAAAACGACTTGTATTTGGGGCCTATGATCCGAGGACTGGATCGATTGAAAGTGTTAGCAATGTACTTGATTTGCCATTTCATAACCACAGGGTGGAATATCAAGGTGGCGTACTCAAGGATGAATGTGGTTTTCTCTTGAGCGAATTTTTCAGACAAAAGCGCTCTTCTGTTGAAACCTAGAAGACAGATGAATCGACTTCTGGCAGATTCGGTGCAGGTGTTTGTCGCATGGCATTTGCCTTGTTATCGTCCCATACCAGTAGGTCATTATAAATACGGATATTATCTACATATTTAACCGGCTCGTTGCCACGGGCATAACCGTACTTGGTTTTTTTATACCATTTTTTCTGGCTAAGTTTCGGCAAGTCCTTTTTTACTTCAATCCATTTGTCCGGGTCTGCACCACGTTCTTGCGTGAGAATACGCGCATCTTCAAGGTGGTAGTAACCAATATTGTAAGCGGCCAGCGCAAGCCAGGTTCGGTCTGGGTTACTGATACGTAAGGGCAAGCGGTTGAGTATATGGCGAAGGTATTTTGCACCACCATAGATACTTTGCTCAGGGTCCAGTCGATTGGTGATTTTCAGTTCCCTGGCTGTATTTCTGGTTAGCATCATCATGCCTCGTACGCCGGTTGGTGACTTTGCCTTGGGTTTCCAGTGTGATTCCTGGTAGCCGATTGCAGCAAGTAATCGCCAATCAAGTTTGTATTTTGCAGCTGCTTTTTCAAATTGATGCTGGAATCGTGGGAGTTTGGTTTTTACGTGGCGCATATACAGGCGTGTGCCAACAAAATTAAGTTGATCTGCATGGCCATAATAACGTTCGATCAGTTGATCCAGTTCGCCGGATTTTTTCAGTTTGCGGAAAAAATTCCTGGATTCATTGAGTAGTGAATTATCGACATGGTATGGCATGGCCCAGGCCAGGGCCTGGGGTTCGCTAATACTAAAGGCAGAATTGACTTCCTTGTTAAAGCGCTGGTACAGCGCAAGTTCATTCGAGTCGGCAATGGTGTAATCAATAACCTGCTCATACACGAGATTAATCAATTCACTGCTACTCAGATTACGGTGTTCTTTCCATTGCAGGTCAGGATGGGTTTTGGTCAGTTCAGTCAGCCGTTCTGCATGGCTGGTACCGCGTGTGACCTCAAGATCGCCCTCAATTATATCTTCGAGACTCTCTGGTCGGTCGCTACCTAGCCTGTAAACCAGTTGCTGTTCCACGTTTTGATAAGCAGGTCCGAAGCGTACCAGTTTTTTCTGTTTCTCGGTAACCGACAGACCGGCAGCCGCCAGGTGTGCCTCACGACGAACAATCATCGGGATGATGTCTTCAATATTTTCAGCAAGCAAGATCTTGAGTTTCACACCCAGGTGTGTAGCAAATCGGGAGGCCAGTTCATATTCCAGCCCCTGAATACCTTCAACTGTATTGTAATAAGTAGTCGGCCCTTTTCGACTGATGACCACCAATTCGCCTTTTTTCTGCACCTGCTCAAGCAGGCTGAGTGCAGGGCCATCTGTGCAGGCGCTCAGGCTTAATAGCAAAGTAAGTAATGTGAATATTATATTTCTCATAATCTATTCCGGAATGAATATCCGTTTCTGTAATAAATTATATTAATCAATAACATGTATATCAAATTGAAACTAAATTCAAGTAAACAGGCATAATTTATTGCTTAACAGATGTCGCATCGACATTAGGAATTGCTAATATACAGCAGTTTGGCACCAATTTAAAATAAAACAGCAATAAATTGGCTACAAATCAACTCTTAGAGTCAATTTATTTCCAGATAAGGCCTGATTGACTGCTCTTAGGTTTCTTTACTGCAAGTCTGCATGAGAGCAAGTGCAGGTCCGTTATTCCAGCACTGAGCGTTTTTATGGATCAACGGGCCTGCTTGTGTCTGTAATGCATGGCTAGCGAACTGTCTGTATAACATTGACAATCTGGCAGGCAAGCCGGGTCGGTCAGGTGAGTAACGACTATTTCGTCTTTTTTAAATCTTACAGACAAAATGAATTTGTGGGACTTGCCGGTGTATGTATGGTTACGCCTATCGATTTGTTATGATTGCACCCGATAAAATGCTTTTTTCTGCGCTGTGATTATATCCTTACACAAACTGTGTACCTGGTATTCGGGCGTTGCTGTGACTGCCATTGCCGAGGGTGACAGTTTATTTAACCGGTTAATATTTAAGTTGAAATTTAGTATATGAGTATTCTTGGGCTTGAAAATGTCAGTCTTGCATATGGCCATTTGCCGTTGTTGGACCAGGTGGATTTACAAATTGAGGCAGGCGAGCGAGTGTGCCTGATTGGCAGAAATGGTGCTGGCAAGTCCACCCTACTAAAAGTGATTGCCGGCAAGCAGCAAGCCGATGATGGTAGTATCCGGTTACAGTCGGGCATGCGTGTTGCCTACCTGGAGCAGGATGTTCCGCATGATGAAAACCTGACTGTGTTTGAAGTGGTTTCCATGGGGCTGGGAGATCTGGGTGAGTTGATCAAGGAATACCATGAGCTGGCTCACCGCATAGCCAGTGAGCATGATGATAAACTCATGAAGCGGATGTCGGATTTGCAGCATCGACTGGAGTCTGAAAATGGCTGGGCGATGACACAGAAAGTAGAGTCGGTTATCTCTCGCTTGCAGCTGGATGCAGATAAAAAACTCAGCGAGCTCTCTGGTGGTATGCGTCGTCGGGTCATTCTGGCAAAAACGCTTGCAAATGAACCGGACCTACTGCTGCTAGACGAACCTACCAACCACCTTGATATTACATCAATAGTCTGGCTTGAGGAGTTCCTTCAGGTATATCCGGGTGCAATTATATTTATAACGCATGATCGCAGTTTTCTCGAACACCTTGCAACCCGTATTATCGAACTGGATCGCGGCACCTTGAGGTCTTACCCTGGAAATTTTGCTGCCTATCAAAAACGCAAGGAACAGGAACTTGCGGCAGAAGAAACGGCCAACAAGCATTTTGACAAAAAACTCGCCGAGGAAGAAAAATGGATTCGTAAAGGTATTAAGGCCAGGCGCACACGAAACGAGGGTAGAGTAAGAGCTCTGCAGGCAATGCGTGTGGAAAGACAACAACGTCGTGAGCAACAAAAGCAGGTCAATCTCGAGCTGGCCTCAGCCGATGCTGCGGGCAAAATCGTAGCCGATCTGGTTCATGTCAGTTTCCGATATGAAGGCCACGATATAGTTCACGATCTGACGACACGAATTATGCGAGGTGATCGTATCGGCATACTGGGACCTAACGGCTCGGGTAAGAGCACCTTGCTGAAATTGATCCTCGGTGAGTTGCAGCCACATACAGGCGAAGTGGTACTGGGGACAAAGCTGGAGCTTGCGTATTATGATCAGCAACGCGAACAACTGGATCTTGAAAAAACGGTCAAAGACAATGTTAATGACGGGCAGGATTACATTAATGTTAAAGGTCGATCACGCCATGTTATCAGTTACCTGAAAGACTTTTTGTTTCCCACTGAAAAAATCAATACTCCGGTCAAAGCGCTATCGGGTGGTGAGCGAAATCGTCTACTGTTGGCACGAATTTTCACCAAGCCTGCCAACCTGCTGGTTATGGATGAACCTACAAATGATCTGGACGTGGATACACTGGAGCTTCTTGAAGAGTTATTATCCGAGTTTGATGGTACCCTGCTGTTGGTGAGTCATGACAGGCGTTTTCTTGATAATGTTGTTACTTCAACCCTGGTCTTTGAAGATAACGGTGTTATACAGGAGTACGTAGGCGGGTACGAAGATTGGATACGTCAGCGAAAAGCAAGTGAAAATAGTAAAAAAGCAGAAGAGCCTTCTCCCGTGCAAGGTATTGAAGAAAAGGTGGGGCAACAGGAAAAGAAGAAACTGAGCTATAAAGATCAGCGTGAGCTGGACGCCCTGCCAGGAAAAATAGAATCACTTGAAAATGAACAACAGGCTTTGCAGTTAGAAGTAGGTTCACCTGATTTTTATCAGCAAGATAGTCAGTTGATAAAAGATAAACTGGAAAGGATGTCAGTAGTAGAGACATCGTTAACGGAAGCATATGAAAGATGGGAAGTACTGGAGTAGACGGGCACAGTAATATGCGCGAGCACCCAGGTTATGTTTGATAAATCATTCTACCGGCTTTTTTATTACGATGATGTAGAATATATAGAGTGAAATAGCAGCAGCAAAATAACACCACACTGAAATAAAGGCCAGGTTAAAGAAACTGGCCGAGACGATCATGGATGCCAGAATAAGTATACCCAGTATTTTATGGTAAAGATCTGATGACAGTAATAATGGGAAAATGATTATTGCAGAATAAATAGCTGTAGTGGCAGTGCGTGGCAGATAGTCATCATAAAGCAGGATGGTTTGATACATTATGGAATGATTAATAATAGAGGCTGACAGCCACCTGCCATTGATCAGGAAAGGAGCAAACAGACTTGCACCAAAAAATATACCCAGTGAGGAAATCAGCAGAAAAAACCTTCTGCGTTTCTGGATAGTCTCGGTAAAGTAGCAGGACAGGGGGATCCATGTCAGCCAGATAAAATGTGAAATAAACAGAAAACCCAAGGCAGACAGATGCGCAATACCTGGTTTGTCTGCATCAAGTGCCCACCAGACTCCGCCTTCAAATGCCTGCTGAACACCAAAAATCAACGGGATGATGGCAAATACCCAATATGGCCTGTTGAGGTGAACTGTTTTTTTTAAACACAGAAGTCCTGCGGGTACCAGAAACGCGGCGGTCGTAAAGCTGGCGGCGGCAGAAAAACACATAGATATCCTGTATTGCTATTACGAACGGTTCAATTACGCTAAATGCGTTCTGTAGACCAACGTATCACAGAATGATTAATATTAATATGTAGAGTAAATGCCGTTATCAGGAAGGCTCCCATGTTGCCAGGTCAACTTCAAACCTGGATTGACTGTGCGCAACAGCAGATTTGTAGCCAGTCTTTATGTGGATTGGCTGGAAAAACCAGAGATTGTTCTCATGCTTAATTTCTCCACCCTTTGCCAGTTGCTGTGGTTTTATCATCACCTTGTCAAGGCCTCCCTGGATACCCTGTCCGGTTCCCTTGAGAATGGCTTCTTTGTAGCACCATGTCTGATAGAAAGCAGTCAGCTGTTCTTGTTCATCAAGATTATTTAGCCAGTTAAACTCATCGGATCCATAAAAACGCCTGGCAATACCCATAATATCTTTTGCCGGTTTTATCTGTTCGATATCGAGCCCCACTGGCTGTTCTGTGCTGAGTGCGAACAAGGCAATGTCTCGGGTGTGGCTCAAACTGAAATGTAGCGGGGCAGTATGCTTGATAAAAGGTTTGCCCTTTTCCTGTTGCTTGATATCCACAGTGGTAGGTTTTGTTTGCAAGTGTTCTGCCAGGATCATGCGCATGGCTGCATGTGAAGTTATATACATGTTGCGTTGATTTTCAATGCGTAATTTTTCAGCGCGAGCCAATTCTTCTGCAGAAAGCACCGCACTATAGGCGTTCAGTTTATCCTGGTCGTGCGTTGTGCCGATACGCCAGATGCGAACCAACTTGTGGTCAATGGAGCGCATGGTTGACTGAGAGTGATGTATGCATGGCGAACTATGTTATCAGATATTGCCTGCAAGCAATATCTTCATCATGTCCTGCGATAGATTATTTGTTTTCTTTCCTTATCCCCGGGATCAGGTTGGGCGCGATAATAGGAGGCAGTTTGATAAATGATTTTGCATCACGAGTATCTCTGACAGTAATTTGTCTGTCATGTTGAGCAGGATCAAGTTCAGATGATGGTTTTCTGCTTGATTTAGTCTTTTTGCCTTTCTTTTCGTTGTCCTTATTATTATGTCTATTTACCTCTAGCTCAGGTTTTTTATTTTGATGTGAATCTGTTTTGCCCCCTTCACGCAAGTCGTCGAACTTCATATCCAGAGTACTGGAATGTTGGTCAATCTTTTTAATGCCGTCAATTTTGTTCAATCGCATGGCATCTTGAGCTTCCAGGCTGTCATCGGATAAAGGCGATGGGCTGTTGTCCTTGATGTTATCCAAGCCGCGACTGTCTTGTAATAATTCGGTTGGCACAGCCTTCATTTCATCGTCCAGTTTGGCCAAATCCGAAACTTCCCGTTTCATGACTACGATCGAGATGCGTCTATTAATCGCGCTTCTAGGGCGTTCCTTGTCGAAAAGAATGGTGGAAGCCAGGCCGATAACACGTCCGATTCTTTCAGCATTCAGCCCTCCAGCTATCAATGCCCTGCGGGCTGCATTGGCGCGATCACTGGATAATTCCCAGTTGGTATAGCCGCCACGACGCTTCGACATCGGGCTGGCATCGGTGTGGCCGCTGATAGTGACCTTGTTGGAAACTCGATTAATGGTTTTTGCGAGTTCGTGAAGTATGGCCTCCGAGTAGTGCTTGAGATTAGCGCTGCCACTATCAAACATGGGTCGATTTTCCTTGTCGATGATCTGTATACGTAAACCATTGGGCATAATTTCAAGCAGCAATTGATCCTTGAATGGCTTCAACGCCTGACTCTTGCCGATTTCTTCACGTAATTCATCCATGAGAGATTCAAGGCGTCGTTGTTCGATAACCTTCTCATAAGAAACATAGGCCATACCTCCATCACGTACTTTTTCTATGATGGTGGGGTCTTCCTTGCTCATTTCGACGGATGTTCCAAATGAAATAAGACTCATACCTGCGCCACCCGGGCCAATCGACCCGGTTGGCGCCTGGCTATGGCCCCGAACCATGCTCGGGTTCTGGAAATATTCAGCAATACCACCGCGCTGTTCGGCATCGGTTTGACCAACCAGCCACAACACCATGAAAAAGGCCATCATAGCTACAGCGAAATCAGCAAATGCCACCTTCCATGATCCACCATGGTGGCCATGTCCGGCAATAATCTTCTTGATGACTATCGGTTGCTTTTTATCTTCCATGTGACTGAATACCGCTTAATTTACTACTTCTGTTCTTTTAAATGAGCTTCCATGTCTGAAAAACTGGGACGGAAAGCAGAAGGCATGGATTTCCTCCCAAACTCAATACATATCTGTGGGCTATAGCCATTTACATTGGCCATCAGGCAGACCTTGATTACCTGATAGAAACTGGCTTCCTCTGCATTGCGGGATTCAAGCTGATTGGCCATCGGGCCAACAAAACCATAGGCAAAAAGGATACCAAGAAACGTACCAACCAATGCCGCACCGACGAGTGCGCCAATTTCCTCGACAGGTCCACCCAGGGAGCCCATAGTGATAACAATACCCAGTACCGCGGCTACGATACCGAAACCAGGCAGGCCATCCGATACCCTCGTAATGGCATTAGGTACGGCTCCAGCTTCGTGGTGGTGGTTGTCGAGCTCAACATCCATCAGGTTTTCAAGTTCGAACGGGTTCATATTACCGCCAACAATGATACGCAGATAATCGGTGATAAAATCGCGCACATGGTGATCCTTGGTTACCTTAGGATATTCACTGAAGAGCGGGCTGCTGTCGGGTTCCTCGATATCATCTTCAATTGCCATCAAGCCTTCCTTACGGGCTTTCTGGAAGATACCAAACATCAGTGTTAACAGATCCATATATATCTGTTTATTATATTTTGAGCCGCCGATTAATGACATGGCGCCGCTGAATGACTTTTTGACGACACTCATAGGGTTAGCGATTATAAAAGCGCCAAAAGCCGCGCCACAGATGATAAGTAATTCATATGGGTGCCATAATGCAGCCAGATTTCCATTTGATAAAACAAAGCCGGCACCAACGCAACCAAAAACGATGATCATGCCTAAAATTAAATTCATTCCCCGTCCTTATATAAATCTTTTCCAGTGTTGACTGTTCTTTAAATATCGTCCGAAATTCTGCCAACTTGAGTGAAATATACGATTGTTCAAATGCAGCTTGATCTGTGATCTTTCGTTGCAAAGCAGGGAGGAATTTAGCCATTAAAATCATTGAAAACCGTCAAGTTTTACACCTAAACGCCGAAAACATCCTATTATAGGAAATAATCGATCATTTACTGCGAGCAGGATAGTTTAAAGATATGGTTAATACAGCGAAACAATTGCCTAATGACCTTCAGTCCTGGGTTGATGAGCTGCTGACGGTTAAAATTCCTGTTTTCAGTTCGACGAAACAGTCCCTGCAGAGGTTGAGTGAGGAAGATGCAGAGCGTTCTGTCGACCGTTTTTGCTCGAAAATCCTGTTTGATCCGGGTGGTGTCATCGCTATCCTGAGCAAGGCCAATTCACGAAAAAGCAGCATGGGCACCAAAGTCGGGTCAGTGGAAAATGCCGCGATGATGATCGGTATCAATGCCATGCGCAGTCTCACCGACGATTATCCCACGATTGATCCACCGGGTGAAACACCATCTGAAAAAGGCTTTATGCGTATCGTCGCCAGGTCCTATCACGTGGCCTATCAGGCCTATGACTGGGCTGTTTGCAGGGGAGATATGGTACCCAAGGAAGTATTTGTTTCTGCCTTTTTACATGATATCGGTGCCATGGCTCTATGGTTATATTGTCCGGAAAAAATGAAAGAAACCCATGAATTAAAATGGACCAGTATGGTGCCCGATGATGAGGCGCAGTACGTCGTATTTGGTTTCAGCCAGGAACAAGTGGGTTTGCAGCTGGCCGAGGCATTAAATTATCCAGACCTGGTTGTGGAATGCCTGGGGACTGAAGATGCTCGTAACCCGCGAGCTTTATGCGTGAAGTTGGCGCGCAAGATGGTGCATTTGTCCGAAACAGGCTGGTATACAGAAGAAATGGTTGAGTGCCTGGAATCGGTTGCCAGTTTACTTGATCTTGATTATCACGAGATCGTAAAACGTGTCCACCGAAATGCCCTGGACGTGGCTCATGAGACGGCATTTTTTGAAGTTCAGCCATCGGCTGCACTCTTGCCAATGACATCATGTGAATGGCCTTCCATTCACGGAGGCAAGCGTGAAGAACAGGATGGACAGCATTTTTGCCTGATGCCGCAAAGCTATATGTATGATTCCGCGGTAAAGTCACTCGCTGAATTTACAAAAACGGATGCCGAGATTAATGACATTATCGAGATTGCCATGGCGGGTCTGCATGATGGTCTTGGCCTGAACAGGGTTGTCTTTGCGCTACTGAACAAGGACAAGATAAGACTGGAAGGCAAGTTTATCAGAGGGGCGGATAGTGACCCTGTCTTCACTCAGTTTGCAGTGGATGTCGACCTGGGCAAAAAGGACCTGTTTACACAGTTATTGCAAAAACCACGCAGTATCAGGCTGGGGGAACAGAATGGAGACAAGATTTGGCCCTTAATTCCGGCAAAATTCAAGGCCTTGGTCGATACAAGCGAATTTTATGCGATGTCTGTTTTTGTGCATGGCAAGCCGCTGGGGTTATTTTACGCTGATAGACATCTCAAGGATATAAACCTGGATGATAAAAGCTATGAAAAATTCAAGAAGATCAGCGCTCTTGTTTCCAAGGCTATCGAGGCCAACCAGGAGAAATAATAAGCCCAAAACCGGGTGCCAATTGCATCAAGGATTAAACTACGGTAACCTTGCGCGCTTATCTGGAGAGGTGTCTGAGCGGCCGAAGGAGCACGCCTGGAAAGTGTGTGTAGGTTTACGCCTACCGAGGGTTCGAATCCCTCCCTCTCCGCCATTTCAAAAAGACCGCCTAAGCGGTCTTTTTTTCATTCTGGAGAGGAAGGGATTCGAGTGTTTGATAGAGGAAGGCGGGGCCTTCCTACTCGCTATGCTCGCCCCTCTCCGCCACTACCAAAAGACCACGTTGTGGTCTTTTTTTCGTTCTAGAGCGGGAGGGGTTCGAGTGTTGTTATCTGGAAAGGCTCTGCCTTTCTGTGCGCTAAAGAATATACGAAATTGGTTAGGTGATAATTCGGAGTATCTAAAAAAACATAATAAAACCGGGGTAATGAACAACTGTTTCTAATGTTAGAAGATGTAGTTCACTGCCCCGGTTTTTTTTACTTCTACTGCTATGCTTGTCAGGCGGGTATTTTCTCGAGGTTGATATCCATTTGCGGGTAGGGAATGGATATACCTTTTTCGTCAAATGTCAGTTTAATTTTTTCGTTCAGGTCAAATTTTACTGCCCAGTAATCTGCTGATTTGACCCATGGTCTGAATACAAAATTGACGCTACTATCGGCGAGTTCAGAAACGGCGATAGTTGTCTCCGGGTCTTTCAATATCCTCTCATCGGCATCAACCAGCTCCTGCAATGTGTCGCGTGCCAGTTTGATATCACTTTCATAACCGATACCAACGACCATGTCGATTCTTCTCGTATCACGCGCAGAGAAGTTGGTGATAACGCCGCCATAAATGGAGCCGTTAGGAACAATCACCTCGCGGTTGTCGCCAGTGCGTAAAATAGAGCTAAAAATGCTTATCTTTTCTACAACACCCGAGATGCCGGCTGCCTCGACAAAATCACCTGATTTGAATGGTCTGAAGATAATCAGCATGACTCCAGCGGCAAAATTTTGCAATGAGCTCTGCAAGGCCAGGCCAACTGCCAGGCCTGCTGCACCAAGCAAGGCAACCAGTGAGGTTGTATTCACACCGAGTTGATCTACGGCTGCTATGATCACAAACAGTAATAAAACAGTGCGTGCAATAGATGAGATAAAGTCAACGAGTATATCATCCATATTGGAACGTTTAAGTAATTTAGAGATGATGCTTGCTATTATATTTACTATAAATTTACCAACGATAAATATGACAATTGCCAAGGCAATATTGATACCCCAGGGTATCACGTACGTATCAAGTAACGTTGTAATATCTATGTTATCCATAAAGACTCCTTGGTCTGTGTATTGTTTGTTCGAGCAATGGAATATTAGCACCGAAAATAGAATCTAAGCGATAGGTATAACGAGCGTAATTGTTAAATCATTGTAAATAATATATTAGCTATGGACTTGTATTTACGAAGACGACAACCCTCAGGTTTTTTTATTACCAAAATATCTCATGTTTCTGGCATACCCTATACAACTGATGACCCTATTCGTTTCTATACGAGAAATTACTGTTTGGCTAGCACAATTAGAACGTCTCACACGTATGTGGCAATACTTCAGATAATATGGCTGAATAGTAGGGAGGTGGCTCATACAATTGAAGCCATTTCCACTTATCCAAGTTGCCTCGTTCGGGAACCTGTTGCTGCTGGTATAGGGCTACGAAATTATAACTGCCGATTGTCCGTTGAATGGCGGTCATGGTGTCCTCGGATTATCGCTCTGGATGCAGCAGGTCTCCCTTCGATCTGGTAATGATTCGGCTGTCTGATAATGTGAATGCCTTCTCCGCTTTAGCAACAGCTGGAAGGTTAGTATGAGTCCAGTCCTCCTTTTCATGGACATGGGATACCGCGTCATCCGTGTGTAGGCGCTGCATCACCAGAACGATGATATCTTTATCCTTGTCATCTAGACGTGAAATGCGCTGTTTTTCAACATAGGAAATCAAATTAGCCAAAACCCACAAAATAGCAAGCTTTGGTATATATGGGGCAAGTTAAGTTGGAGTATAAGGTGCTAGTTTGTTATCATGCCGTGCTTGATCGTTATGGTGGCTTTTGCCGGTCCCTTCGCGACGATAAGCTGTAAACTCCGCCAGGCCCGGAAGGGAGCAACGGTAGCAGTGGATTCGGGCGCCGGGGTGTGGCTGGCATTAGCCGCCTCCATTTCTACCCGTCCAGTGATACATTTATAAGTCAATGTTTTTTATGTAAAAAAACATTAATATTCTTGTCGTAAATGCTTTATAATCCTAACTGACTGTGAAATGTTGTTTGTCCTCAGACAGCGCGGCATTCGCTTGATTTTTATATAGCAATTAGTGAGTTCTGTATGAATTACCAGGTTTTGGCCCGTAAATGGCGGCCAAAGAGTTTTTCTGAAATGGTGGGGCAGGAGCATGTCCTTAGGGCGCTGATCAACGCGCTCGATAATGACCGTCTGCACCATGCCTTTTTATTTACCGGCACACGTGGGGTCGGTAAAACAACCATAGGCAGAATCCTGGCGAAATCACTTAATTGTGAAACAGGGGTTACCTCCACACCGTGCGGTACTTGTAGTGCCTGTCAGGAAATTGATGAAGGACGTTTTATTGATTTGCTGGAAGTGGATGCTGCGTCCCGGACTAAGGTGGAAGACACCCGGGAGCTGTTGGAAAATGTCCAGTATGCGCCGACCCGAGGCCGCTTCAAGGTTTACCTGATCGACGAAGTGCACATGCTCTCCAACCACAGCTTCAATGCCTTGTTGAAGACACTTGAAGAACCGCCTCCGCATGTCAAATTTTTACTGGCCACTACAGACCCGCAAAAATTACCGGCAACCATTCTGTCGCGTTGTTTGCAATTTAACCTGAAGCGCCTGCCATTAAAACTGATTGCGGAGCATATGCAGTTTATCCTTGGCCAGGAAAATATCGAATTTGAAAACAAGGCGGTGCATGCCATTGCCAGTGCGGCAGATGGCAGTATGCGCGATGCCTTGAGTCTGCTTGATCAGGCGATTGCACATGGCAGTGGTAAAATCATGACTGCTGAAGTGCATGATATGCTTGGTACCATTGAGCATCATCATGTAGAAAACCTGTTACGAGGTATCAGCAACAGTGATGCTCCAGCGGTGCTTGCCGAGGTGGCAGCTCTGGCAGATAAATCACCGGATTTTATGGGCATACTCACAGATATGTTATCGATGCTACATCGGGTTGCTATTGCCCAGATGGTGCCTGATGCGATTGATGACACCCAGGGTGACAAGGAGCTTGTCCTGGAACTGGCGAATATGATTCCCGCCGAAGATGTCCAGTTATATTACCAGATTGGTTTGATAGGCAAGCGTGATATGCCGCTGGCGCCGGATTTCCAGTCAGGCCTGGAAATGGTGCTGTTACGTATGATGGCATTCAAACCATATGATGTAAAACAGGTTTCGGCTCCCGTGCAAGCCCGGTCCGCCGCTTCCGCGCCGGCACAGCAGCCACAGGCTCAATCACAACCTAAGGCAGTCGAGGAGGCGCCCATACCTGCGGCCACTCAATCATCGGCTGCGAATACCAGTCGACCCACATCGGAATGGGGGAGGTTGGTAGAGGGTCTTGGCTTGAAGGCGGTGGCCAAGGAACTTGCTACGCATTCGGTACTGGAATCCAGAGAGGACAATGTTTTCAGGTTAATACTGGATCCGGCATTTGAACAGTTATGTACCGCAGGTGCCAGACAGCGACTTGAACAGGCCTTGTCAGCAGAGGTGGGCAGTGCAGTATCCGTGGATATTAAAATTGCCAAGTCGGATGTTGAAACACCCGCCGAGCATACACAGCGGGCGATACAGGAAAGACAGGACCAGGCGGTAGACAGTATCAAGCAGGACCCGTTTGTCCAGGAATTGCAGGACGTGTTCAATGCAGACGTGAACTCGGCCGTTATCGAGCCGACAGAATAAACGTGGGCTTGTTGAGCCTGCAAACTAATTTTATACAGAGTTGAGGTAGTTATGAAAGGTGGACTTGGAAATATAATGAAGCAAGCGCAGGAGATGCAGGAAAACATGCAGAAGGCGCAGGAAGAAATTGCCAAAATGGAAGTGAACGGGCAATCTGGAGGCGGCATGGTTTCTGTCATCATGAATGGCAAACACGAAGTCATACGAATAAATATCGATGACAGCCTGTTGCAGGAAGATCGTGACATGCTGGAAGACATGATTGCCGCTGCCGTTAATGATGCGGTGCATAAGGTGACAGAAACTACACAGGAAAAAATGTCCAGCATGACTGCGGGCATTCCGCTCCCTCCTGGTTTCAAGATGCCATTCTGACCCGAATTTTTCACCATGTCTTTATCGCCTCTCATCGATCAGCTGATCGAAGCATTAAGAGTATTACCTGGCGTTGGCCCGAAGAGTGCTCAACGTATGGCTTTTTATCTGCTGGAGAGAAACAGGGATGGGGCAAGCACGTTGTCTGCAGTGCTGGCGGAGGCGGTTGAAAAAATGGGTCATTGCAGCAAATGCCGTACCCTGACAGAAGATGAACTGTGCGCAGTTTGCTCCAACCCCGGGCGGGATAACACTACAATTTGTATTGTTGAAACCCCGTCAGATGTCATGATGATCGACAAGGTGACCGGTTACAAAGGCCTGTATTTTGTGCTCATGGGACATCTTTCCCCGTTGGACGGCATTGGGCCTGAAGAACTGGGCCTTGATCAGCTAGGCCTGAGACTCAACGAAGGTGATATTTCCGAGCTGATCATTGCCACTAACCCTACGGTGGAAGGCGAGGCGACCGCTCACTATATCAGTGAAATGGCAAGAAAACGTGATATTCGGGCTACACGGCTGGCCCATGGCGTGCCTTTGGGTGGTGAACTGGAATTTGTCGATGGTGGTACGCTTTCTCATGCTTTTTCCGATCGTCGTGATATTTAGTTTATAAAAATAGTGTATAGTATTTTGCTATGACATCAGGGAAGAGCTGATTTCTCATATATTACAATGTGTTAAGTTGTCGAATCTGGTTTTGGGGCCAGCTCTTTAGCGGCTCAAGTTATGCTAAACTTGTTCGATATACTTGCATCCCTATGAAAAGATCGGATTAATGGAAATAGCAGCATATCCAGTACCCTATATAGCCCCGACTGTCCCGCAAGTGGCAGACGTCAGGCCGTCTAATGGCCCAAAATCTGATTTACCTTCCCGTCAGAACAACAGTAATTCTCCCGGAGAGCGTATCCTGCAGGGTGAAGTATTGGGTAACAGCCGACGTAAAGCCCGGGCTGACAGTACTTCCGAGCGTAGTGTTTTCGAACAACGGGCAAGTCGCGATCGGCCTGATCTATCTACGTTGAGCCTCGATGCACAGCTTGCCATTCAATCCTATCTGGATAACGATGAAACCAGTTCGCAGTTCGTTAATACGAATTCACTGATCGATTTTTATGTCTAATCGATCGTCTAACGGCCTTGATACACTTCCTTCAGATCAGCTAACATAGTCATTCCAACCCGGATTCAGGAAAGACGCATGTCAGATTGTTTATTTTGCAAAATGATAACTGGTGAAATAAAAGCCGATGTGGTTTTTGAAGATGATGACGTACTTGCCTTTCGCGACATCAGTCCACAAGCACCCGTGCACGTTCTGGTGATACCAAAAAAACATATTAGTACGATCAATGACCTTGAGCCTGATAATGCTGCCCTGGTAGGCAAGATGTATCTGGCCGCCAAACAGATTGCGCAGCAAGAGGGCATAGCCGAAGATGGTTACCGGGCAGTCATGAACTGTAACGCCGGTGCCGGTCAAACGGTCTTTCATATACATTTACATCTGATGGGTGGTCGCGGTATGAACTGGCCGCCGGGTTGACAGCTGTTGCCACTTATTTGTTTGCTGCTATCTCTTCCAGCATTTGTTGATAGCTAGCCAGGCGTTGCCCTGATATTTTACCAGCCGATACGGCTTGTTTGATCGCGCAGTCAGGTTCGTTCAAGTGTTTACAGTTATTAAAGCGACACTGTCCCTTGTAGTCCTTGAATTCACGGAAACCGGACTCGATGTCTTCCGCTGCGATATGCCAGATTGAAAAATCCCTGATACCTGGCGAGTCAACAATATCCCCGCCACAAGGAAGATGATACAACACCGATGATGAAGTCGTGTGCTTGCCATGATTTGCCTGGGTCAGTTTGCCAACACGGACATCCAGATCAGGTAATAATTGTTTGATAATGGATGATTTGCCAACGCCGGACTGTCCTACCAGGATACTTCGACGGTTTTGCAATTCGGTTGTCAGCTTATTCATGCCATCTGCTATTTTCGTGCTGGTGTAAAGTACCGGATAACCGATATTTTGATAAACAGCAAGTTGTTCATGGATTACAGACAGACCTTCATTCGATAGCAGGTCGGTTTTGTTCGCAATGATCAAGCCGGGTAACTGAACGGTTTCCAGTATGACCAGGTAGCGATCCAGCAAATGTTGGCTAAGTTCTGGCTGTACTGCAGTAACGATGATGATCTGATCAATATTGGCTACGAAGGGTTTGGGTTTGTGGCGAAAGTCCGGTCTGGCAAGAACGTTCTTTCGTTCTTCCACTGCCAGTATTACTCCCTGGTCTTCAAGTGTCGTTTGCCATATCACCTTGTCGCCGCAAACGATATTGCCCAGGTTTTGCCGGACTTTGCAGTCTACCAGCTCCCCCGAGAGAGTCTCTACAATGGCCTGTTTGCCATGCTGTTGAATGACCAGGCCCGTCTGGTTCCGTGTATCATCGATTTGTTTGAGGGTTTTTTCCTGCTTGGCGCGAATACGTTTTTGCTGCTGCTTATTGAGCTTTCGTTGCGCCATATGTCAGGGTTATGAAAGTAACTTCTCGACTCGGGCTGCACAAATAAAATCATTAACGGAAAGACCACCAACGGAATGTGTGCTGAACCTGACCAGGCAGTGATTGTAGCCAACCTCAAGATCAGGGTGGTGGTCTTGCTGGTTGGCAATCCAGGCCACGGCATTGACGAAAGACATGGTCTCATGGAAATTTTTGAATTTGAAATCAAATTCGACAGAACGATGCTCATCCTGTTTCCAGCTTTCTTGTAGTTCAGTCAGGTACTGGCTTATTTTCTCTTGATTAAGAAAATCACCGGACTGGTGTTCGCAATTTTGTTCGCACAAATTGCTCATAGGCTAACTGGCAGGTATTGCCTGTTTTTTCAGATGAGCAATGCGTACCGGGGCCGGTGGATGAGAGTCATAAAAACTGGAATAAATCGGGTCCGGGGTCAATGTGCTTGCATTTTCCTCATACATCTTAACCAGTGCGGTAATCAGCAAGTCTGCATTTCGCTGTTTTGAGGCATAGGCATCAGCCTCAAACTCATGTTTGCGAGACAGCATGGCGCTGACAGGTGTCAGGAAAAAACCAAATACCGGAGCCAGTACCATAAATAACATGAGTGCCATGTAAGTGGAAGGAGTACTGGTACCGAGTCCGGTGTAAAACCAGCTTTGGTCAATCAACCAGCCAAGTATTGCCAGGCTGGCAAGACTGATAGCACCCATGCTTAACAGGCGCTTTCGTATATGGTGCATCCGGAAATGTCCGAGTTCATGGGCAAGCACGGCCTCTATTTCGTCGGCGTTGAGCTGGCTTATCAGCGTGTCAAAAAAGACAATCTGTTTTTTATTGCCGACACCACTAAAATAGGCGTTGCCATGAGCAGATCGTCTTGATCCGTCCATCACGAAAATGCCATTACTTTTGAAGCCACATTGTTTGAGCAGGGTTTCGATACCGTCTCTCAACTCACTGTCTTCAAGGGGTTGAAATTTGTTGAACAAGGGGGCGATATAGGCAGGGTAGGCCCACATCATCAATAAACTGAAACCAAACCAGACAGCCCATACATAAAGCCACCATAATGAGCCTGATTGTTCCATGATCCATAACACGACCCATAACAGGGGTGCACCAATGGCAATGGTCAGGATGCTTCCTTTAACCAGATCGCTGATAAAGGTCGCAACGTTGGTTTTGTTAAAACCGAATCTTTCCTCGATTACAAAGGTTCGGTAGGCCGAGAATGGCAGGTCAAGCAGGGACATGATGAGCATGATGCTGATCATGAAGGCGATGCCTGTCCAGATTGTATCCCACTGCAATGACCGCCAGGCCTGATCCATAAATTCCAGTCCGCCACCCAGAGTCCAGGCAAGGATGAGTATAGAGCCGACGATGGTGTCAAACCGCCCGAACTGTGTGCGCGCAATCGTGTAGTCGGCGGCCTTTTGGTGGGCATCCAGTGGTATCTGGCCATTGAAATCATCCGGCACTCTGGCGCGGTTATTTTTAATATGTTTAATGTGCCGGGCTGCCAGCCAGAGCTGTGTGGCCAGGGTTAAAACTACCATTACGATAAATAGGTTGCTAAGTGCATTCATAAGTCTGTATAAAATCTGCTATTATGCTTTGGTGACATGCAGGCTATGTTAATGTATGTCGCGCTTAATCACCAAGATTTTTTTATATTTCAGGATATTTTATGCTGAAACAACTATCAGGATGTTGCAATGACACAAGATGCAAATAACCTTATCTGGATTGATCTGGAAATGACAGGTCTGGATACCCAAAATGACTATATTATTGAAATAGCAACCATTGTCACCGATGCCAACCTGAATATACTGGCGGAAGGTCCGGTTATTGCCATCCACCAGAGTGATGAAATTCTCAATGCGATGGACGAGTGGAATACACGTCAGCACGGGGGGTCCGGGCTGGTAGATCGTGTCAAAAACAGTGGTTTTTCAGAGCAGGATGCCGAACAGCAAACGATTGAATTCCTCAAACAGTTCGTGCCATCAGGGAAATCCCCCATGTGCGGTAACAGTATTTGTCAGGACCGCCGTTTTATGGCCCGCTGTATGCCGGAGCTGGAAGAATATTTCCATTACCGAAATCTCGATGTCAGCACGCTTAAGGAACTGGCCAACCGATGGTATCCGGAGATCTCCAAAAAACATGTCAAGGACAGTTCTCATCTGGCGATGGATGACATCAAGGACTCGATCAATGAGTTGAGATTTTTCCGCGACAACCTGTTTATTGAAAAAAGCGGGTCGTGATTTACCCGGCTTGTCAGACTTCTATTGGTGTGTCAGCAAGGTTTCCCCATTCTGACCAGGCACCCGGGTAGCCTTTAATTTTTGTGAAACCCAGATGTTTGAGCATGATATATGTATGCGATGAACGGTGGTGGGTTTGGCAGTAGAGTATAATTTCTTTGTCGGCAGTCACGCCTAAAGGCTGCAATAACTGCTTGAGCGACTCATCGGGTAACAGTCGCAGGTTTGCCTGTTTGTCCATGGTCAGCATCCAGTCCAGGTTGACGGCCCCTGGTATATGACCACCCCGTTCGGCAAAACGCTTGATACCACTGTATTCTTCCATTGTGCGTGAGTCGAGGAGAACGCTTTTGTCGTCTGCAATACTGTCGAGAACATAGTTTTTATCGGCAATGCCCTGCCTGATTTCGCATGGACCATAATCCATGGTGTCAGGTGAAACCGGGGAGGAGTCCAGCGGGTGACCTTCATTGGCCCAGGCATGCAAGCCACCGTTTAATAGCGAAAAATGCTTGTGCCCAATCACATCCAGTGTCCACAGCAAGCGGCAGGCTTTGCCACCTCCTTCATCATCATAGGCAATGACATGTGTATCAGGTGTTATGCCGAGGCTGGACAAGACTTGCCTGAGCGTATCCATGTCAGGTAACAGCCCCATGACCGGTTTCTCCACATGTAAAATCTGTGGATACTGCAAATGGACAGCGCCAGGAATATGGGACTGCTTATAGGTTTCATCCTTGCTCAGGTCAACTATGAGTATATCAGGGTCATGACAATGCTCTTCCAGAGTATCTGCTTCTATGATCAGCTCTCGGTTTTCAAGGTTCATAAATAGTATTCCAAAGTGGTAAAGTCAAAAGTGGACAGGCTGTCAGGTGATAACATCCGGTTCAGACCGGTCAAACCGCTGCTTGATTCCAGTTACCTCTTCTGCGATGCGAATCAGCTCCCGTAATGCCTGCTGGGTATCCATGTTTTGTTTGCTCGGGTTGCTTTCGTATTTCTCGATATAGATACGTAATGTTGCGCCAACCGTGCCAGTGCCAGACAACCGGAAAACAATACGTGAGCCGTCTTCAAACAAAATACGCAGGCCCTGTTGTGAGCTGACTGTGTTGTCAACGGGATCGGTATATTCAAAATCATCGCATTCACTGACCTTGTAGTCGGCCCATTCGCTGGTTTTAATTTCGGATAAATGCGCGCGCAAGTGGTCCATTAACGAAGACGCCTTGCCTGCATCCAGGGCCTCATAATCATGTCTTGTGTAATAGTTGCGTCCATACTCCTTCCAGTGTTCCTGCATCAGGGATTCGACAGGTTGCCTGGTTTCTGCCAACAGGTTGAGCCAGAAGAGCACCGCCCACAGGCCATCTTTTTCGCGTACATGGTCAGAGCCTGTACCAAAGCTTTCTTCTCCGCAGAGTGTGATGTTACCGGCATCCAGCAGGTTGCCAAAAAATTTCCAGCCGGTAGGGGTTTCGTAACACGGAATGTTCATTTTCTCGGCGACCCGGTCAACGGCCTGGCTGGTAGGCATGGAGCGCGCTACACCTTTTAATCCGCTCGCATAGCCGGGTATTTTACTGGCATGTGCAGCGATAAGGGCCAGGCTGTCGCTAGGTGAGACAAAACAATTGCGACCGAGAATCATATTCCGGTCACCATCTCCATCTGAAGCCGCACCAAAATCCGGCCCGTTATCTGACATGAGTTTATCTACCAGCTCTTTGGCATGTGCGAGATTGGGGTCCGGGTGACCGCCGCCAAAATCCGGCAGAGGCTTGGCGTTCCACACTGTACCTTTACTCGCGCCAAGCCTGTTTTCCAGGATCTCTTTTGCGTAGGGGCCAGTGACAGCATGCATGGCATCAAAAACCATCGAGAATGCCTCGTCGTTTAACAGGTTCTTTATTTTTTGAAAGTCAAACAGACTGGCCATTAAATCGGCATATTCATTTACCGAATCGATGACCTCGATTTTAGTTTTACCCATTGACTGTGTGCCGGCATTATTCAGGTTGATATCTTCTGTGTTGATGATCAGGTAACGAAAAATATTCTTACTATAGGTGTAAATCTTTTCGGTGATATTTTCTGTGGCCGGGCCACCATTTGCGCTGTTGAATTTGATGCCAAAATCACCATCCGGTCCTCCGGGGTTGTGGCTGGCAGACAGGATAATGCCGCCGATAGCCTTGTACTTTCTAATGATAGCGGAAGCGGCAGGTGTGGACAAAATACCATGTTGTCCAACAATCACTTTCCTGAAGCCATTGGCAGCAGCCATTTTCATAATGATCTGAATAGCTGGAAGATTATGGTAGCGTCCATCGCCACCAACAACCAGGGTCGAGCCTTCACGCTCCGGGATAGTATCAAAGATAGCCTGAACAAAGTTCTCCAGGTAGGCCTTGTTTTCCTTGAAAGTCTTTACTTTCTTGCGTAAGCCCGAAGTGCCGGGTTTCTGGTCTTTATAGGCCGTAGTTGGTATGGATTCAACCTGCATGCAGTTATTTTCCTTCTCACGGTTAACCTGAATTTTATGCGACTCAGGTATTACTGATTAATTGGTCGCTATGATATGATTTATTGATGAACGCAGTAAAGCATAAACAGTGGAAAAATGGACTTGACCCCAGAAATTTTGCCGGTTTGATGGAGGTCTATGAACGTAATTACCACTTGTTAAACCAGATACTGCCTGATATTGACATGTTACCCAATACCATGGTTTCCAGGGTGAAAGGGTCGCTTGACCTTTATATGACGATCCTTGAGCGCTGCAAATACACAACAACCATTATGATGACGTATTATTTCCCTGTATCTGACAGGGAGAAAATCGCAGATCCGGATTTGACCCTCAAGCTGTATCATGATACCCGGCAGGCAGAAGCACTGGCTTGCATGAAAACCGGATTTATGCCCGTTGACCACAATCATATGAATAAAAAACCATACATGGACTGCAGATGGGAAAGTAATATTTTTGTGGAAAAATGGCTCAGGTATTCGTTAGAACAAGGTCATATATTCAGCCTTGAGCGAATGCAGGATAGCAATCAACTGCTAGACCTTGAACTTATTTAACAAAGGAACGAAATGAAAAAATTTTACTTTAGTATGTTAGTGGTGTTTATGATCTCTGGGCCAGCGCTGGCCGCAGATTTGTTGGTCACCACTGACTGGTTGCAGAAAAACCTTGATAATAAAAACATCATACTGGTTGATATGAGTGGAGAAGAAACGCAATACCAGCGATTTCATATACCAGGAGCGATATACCTGAATTATGGCTACCTTGTGAAAAAAAGAAAAAAAGACAAGGTGTCTCTCCGGGTGAGTGACCAGCATTTTAATAAAGTATTGGGTTACTTCGGTATTAAAAGAGACAGTCATGTCGTTATCTATGATGATATGGCCGGGTTACACGCCGGGCGTTTGTACTGGCAATTGCAGCAAATAGGCCATGAGAAGGTATCGGTTGTCGACGGCGGTCTGGTTAAATGGATACTGGAAGGGCGTAAAGTAGAAAACAAAATCAATGAAAGACCTTCGGTTGTTTATCAGTCAGCAGGAAAAAAATACGATAATGAAATTAATTTACAGCAAGTAAAGTCACTCCTGAAGTCTGGCAAGACCACCTTTCTTGATGTGCGCACCAAGGAAGAATATGCAGGGCACCCGAAATTCAAACGTACCGGTCATATTCCGGGTGCAAAGTTCTGGCCATGGGATAATTCTATAAACTATGAAAAAGGTTTTACCCTGAAACCGACAAATGAACTGGTCGCTAGCCTGAAAAAACTCGGAGTAAAAAACAAATCCAATTCCATCGTGTTGTACTGCAGATCGGGACATCGTGCAGCGCAATCCTACCTTACGCTGAAGAACATGGGTTACGAAAATGTCAGATTGTATGATGGCTCCATGTCTGAATATGCCAAAGACAAACAGGCACCGCTCAAGCTGGGAAACAGGCCATGAGCTGCTGCAATTTATGTGATAATTCACCTTATAAAAATCAAGGTAATATGTTGTATAGGAGTTTAAGCAAAATTGTAATTTTCTGTAACATCAATAACATTTCAGGCAAATAGCATCTATACTTAAATTAAGGATTAACTTATAAGCTTGCTTGTAGTAAGGATTTAATTCGAAAACTTGATTGTTTTGCTAAGGTAAACAATACTTCGAATATGGATCTAATTTCTATGTAAGTGATGCGTTTGGAACGTTAGAACAGAAGGTTTACAGGAGAGTTGCAATGAAGTTATCAACCAAGGCGAGATATGCAATTACCGCAATGATGGAACTCGCATTGAATGAGAACAAAAAGCCGACTACGTTAGCGGATATATCCGACTACCAGAAAATCTCGTTATCCTACCTGGAGCAACTTTTCGCCAAACTTCGTGCCAAGGGTCTGGTGCGAGGTGTACGCGGACCAGGAGGTGGATATCACCTGGCTGTTCCGGCCAGCGATCTCAGCATTGCCAGGATTGTTGCAGCAATCAACGATGAAAAATCAAAACATGATCAACTTGAAGTCGAACATGGCTCTGAGCAGGAAGTCCTGGAGGCAATGTGGGACAACCTGAGTCACAAGCTATATGATTTTCTGGAAGGCATTTCCTTGCAGGAAATGGTCGATGATTATAATAGAAGCAAAAACACGCCACCCACAAACAACAGTATCGAGAGCCACGGTTCTCATATGGCCTCATTCTAATCTGGTATTTAATAATTGACCGGGAACTATAAGCTATGTGAGTAGTCACATAGCTTATAGTTTTTTATAACAAGGTTAATTATGTCGAATTTTAAAATCCCGTTATGTTTGCTGCTTTTATTTGCGGCCTCTTTTAATGTTGCTGTTGCAGGCAGTGATCATGAAGCAGTTCAGCAAATTCTTGCAGATAACAAGGCACCTGCCGGCGTGGTGTTTGAGATAGCTGTGGCTGATGCCGATGCCTTGCAGTGGGCTATACCTAGAATCAGGCAATATTCCGAACAATTGCGTAACAAATACCAGGGGCTTGAGTTGGCTGTGGTTACCCATGGCCGTGAACAGTTTGCTTTGCAGAAAGACAATGCAGATGAATACGAGGAGGTTCACAAGGAAGTTGAGCAAATGTCCAGGTCCGGGAAAATACCCGTGCACATATGCCAGACATTTGCGTCATGGAATGGTGTCGATGCTGAAGATTTCCCGAGCTACGTTACGGTCTCTGCTACCGGGCCACAACAGGTAAACGATTACCTGGAGTTGGGTTATGTGCTTGTCGAAATTCGAAGGCCTTAGTACCGGTTTTCGGGATGACGTAGTTGCATGCTCAAACTTATAAAGATAGCCGAAATAACATAGTTCATCACACTAAAGCTGTTTAATGGGTTTGCAACTTCATGGCCACTTGAAATCGCATCGATTGCATCGTAATAAGGAAGTAAAATACTCAGGGTGAGTAATAGCATGTTGATGCCACCTTCCAGGATACCCAGCAGGTATTCCAATGACGGCAGCTTCCACATCAGGAATCCAATCAATATACAAAAGAGATAATAAAGATACTTCCAGCCTGTATGATCATCCAGAAATGAAATCCGCATATCCCATTGAAATAGAATATCCAGCAGAAAAAAGACCGGGGTGAGCAGATAAAACCATAAGACGAGTTTTAGTTTACTGATGGTCAAATTTATGTTCTTTCGTCAAGGATGTTGATAATTTCAATATCGGTCAACACGATCGGGTTTGTCTTCATGCTGCTACCCCTGCTGTGTTGAGTTATGTGTGCATGATCATCTGCGCTAACGCCATAACTGGAAAGTTTTTCCAGTTTCATGGTATTTGTCCAGTCGGTGAGTAATTGTACCAATGATGCAAAGGCCTCATTATCATCCGCAAATTTGCGATTACATAAAATAACGGCCAGGCGTTTGTATTTTTGCAGAGCGGGGTTGTTTTTTTCGCGCTGCAACATGGCTTCAATATTAATTCGTGTGGCGCAGGCGAGCAGGGTACCGCAAACGACGCCATGTGGAATCGGAAAAAATGCACCCAGGGGGGAGGCCAGGCCATGAACCGAGCCAAGGCCGGTTTGTGCCAGGCAAATACCGGAAATGAGCGAGGCATAGGCCATGGCTTCTCGTGCTGTTTCCTGATCACCCTTGCCACTATACCAGTCAAGCAAACCATCCCTGCATGCCCTGAGTCCGCCAATAGCGAGGGAGTCAGTCATTGTGTTGGATTTTGTAGACACAAATGATTCCATTATTTGTGTCAATGCGTCCATACCATTGGCAGCGATGAGTGAAGGCGGGCAGCTGGCCAGCAGATCAGGGTCTACAATAGCATATTCAGCGACGAGCCTGTCATCACGGAACGATTTTTTAAAGCCGTTCCTACCAGTCTGGCTTAACACAGCGTTTTTGGTAGCTTCGCTTCCCGTGCCCGCCGTTGTGGGTACGGCTATAAAAGGTACCGAGGGACCCGGGTACGGCAGCTCCGGTCCTACGCCCTCAAGAAAATCCATGACTGAATGATCAATCAGTAGCAAACCCGCGATGGCCTTGGCAGCATCCAGTGTACTGCCACCGCCGAAACCAACGACAACATCAAATTGCCCGTTTTTATGATCGGATACGATGCTGTCAACCATGTCAGGGGAGGGCTCTCTGGGTATGCGAACCTGCTGCCATGAGCAACTTGCTTTGCGGAGCTTATCAAGTGTCGTTTCCCAATACGGCGTTTTTTCTATGGATGCACTGCCGGTAACCAGCAGGACACGGTTGCCGTATTGCCTGATGATATCCGGCAGGGTGTCCAGACGACCTTTGCCGAATTCAATTCTGGGCAGGCGCGCTAATGAAAATGGGTTGATTTGCATAACAAATGCCTGTCGGTTAAACAGGGTACAGTCCCTTGTGGATATGTCCCTTGCGGGGTTTTGCCATCCATTCTTCAACGGTTTCTTTCCACTCATGGTAATGCGGTGTTTCTTTGTGTCTGGCGGCATCCTCCTCAGAATCGTAGGCTTCGTATAAAACAAATTTTTCGGGGTGCCCCTTTTCTTGCAGGATATCGAAGCGCCGATTACCCGATTCCAGGATAGAGGCCTCATGGTTGAGCTTGCATGCTTCAATAAAATCATTTATGTGATCACGTTTAACATAAACATCTACAAGAGTGACGTACATATGTATCTCCTTGCTAAGTCAGGTAACTATAATCATATATAATATTCATCCTGTCTTCCAATTATCTACTACTAGCCGCCCTCCTTACTGGAGGGCGGGAATCTTGTAGCGTGCCATAAAATGGCCCCAGTGGTGCGCGACCAGGCCCATAATAATCAGGCTGGTGCCAAAGGCCAGTTTCCAGTCAATGATCTCATCGTTGAGCAGGTACCCCAGCATCAATGCCAGCACAGGGGTAATCAACGGGATCAGTCCCATGCTGCTGGCATCAAGATGCTTGAGCGCATAGTAAAACAACGTAAACCCGACAACATTTCCTATGATGCCAAGATACAAGATCGAAGCACCGGATTTGAGCGGAATGCTTTGAGGCATTTCTACACCAAAGATCAGCCAGACGGACAGAAACATTACACACGAAACAATGAGTGTGCCTGTGTTCACAACGATACCGGGCATCTTGCAATCAATTTTTTTGATGACCACGGTGCTGAATGAATGCAGTGTAGTGGCTGCAATCACTGCAAGTATACCGTAGACCGCCTGTTCACCTTGTACGATATCGCTATAAAAGACGGCAAGCAGCCCTGCGATGCCGAGCACGATGCCGAGTATCTTGCTGAAGGCCAGGCTGCGTTCGTTTAATACGATCGCAGCAAAAACACTGGTCAACAGGGGGGTTAAGCCGAACAATACTGAAATCATACCCGAGGTGATAAATTGTGCGCCCCAGTAAACGCATAACATTGAGCCAAATACACCCAGGCTTGCAAATAAGTAGGTGTAAACCGCTTCTTTATGCCATAGCAGTTTGGTACGCATGAATGCGAGGATCAACAGGCAGATAAAGGCGCCAATAAACATACGCGAGGTAACGCCAAACAGGTAGCCGGGACCATCGCCGCTCCACTGGATGGCAAGGGGCGTGGTCGACCAGATGAGTATAATCCCTAAGTATGCTGTTGGTACTGACATTGTTGTTATCTCGTTTTTTTGTTGCAATAAAAAAGGCCGCAGTTCTGGGAAGAGTCTGCGGCCTTTAGGTGTCGGTATTGAGTTATATCAATTAAGTAACCTTGGGGCACACAAACAGGAGACCATCCACTTCAGGTGGACGGCACGAGGTGCAAGAATTTGTGTGCGTTTACGTAACATCATGAAGCTAGACTGCCTAAAGGTGTTTCAGCTGTCAAGAACTAATTTCAGATTGATTCAGGAAGGTCGGAATTGTGTGACACGCTTCCTGAATTGCGAGAGTAATTTTCCTGGCGGGTTGCGACCATAACGCAGTTGAATATAGAAACGGGTAATTATCTCGATATCTTCCTTGAGGTCGTGACGTTGACGACTGATACGTTCTGCATAATCAATAGGGCCTTCATATTCCTGTTTTTCATAACCAAGTTTTTTCAGGCGTGAACAGAATTTACGATAGATGGCCGAGGCTGAGTCGGTCGCAGGTTTTCGTTTTTTGATATTTAACCAGACGCTGATGATGATAAACAGTCCGCCGACAGCGATCAAAATGCTAATGGCGATATCTTTCCAGTTTGAAGAATTGATACCCAGTTTTTGTAACAGGCTGGATTGTTTTGATGCATTGTATCCCAGTACCCATTGATGCCACTTGTAGTTAATATTGTCCCAGTACAATTCGAGCGTCCTTAGGATGGATGAGTCAGCACGAAGCATACTGCCACTGGAATCACGTTGCGGAAATGTCGCCTCGATACCGGTTTCTACGCGGCTGGGCGGAAGAGTGGAAGTCGGGTCGATGCGTACCCAGCCTCGGTCTTCGAGCCATACTTCAGACCAGGCATGAGCATCTGATTGCCTGACAATCATGTAGTTGCCCAGGTCATTGTATTCACCACCCTGATACCCCAGTACTACCCTGGCAGGAATACCCAGTTGACGCATCAGGTAGGTAAAGCTGCCTGCGTAGTGCTCACAAAAACCATTGCGGGTCTTAAAGAAAAACTCATCCACACTATTGCGGCCTAGTAACGGAGGGCTCAGGGAATAGTAGAAGGGTTGTTCGCGAAGATGTTCTAGTACCGCAGTAATTTTCTCCTCCTGCGATTTATATGTGTTATTAATTTCATTGGCCCACTTCACGGTTTGAGGGTTGTAGCCGGTCGGTAGCTGGAGGTATTTACTTTTTTCTTTCCAGGGTAGGTATTTATCTATAATGTAATTCGTCACCGAACTTAACCTGTACTGCCTTGTTTTAGTGACCTTGCGCTTTGATTGAAGGCTGTAAGCATAATCAAAACTACTTTGTGCAGGCTTGCTATTGGCGATATCAAGTGCAAACAGCCAGGTACGGTGATGAGGTTCCAGCGTGATTGTGTAATTCACGGGTTGACTATTGGTAATAATATCAGTCACTCCTCTGCGAGAGAACAAGTAACCGGGCGCCCAGGTTTTACCGTTGAAGGAAGAGAGTACCGGGCCCCGCCAGTAAAGTGCACTATTATCCGGTGCCTTGTCTTCAAAATTCACCCTGAATGCAATCGCATTTGATTGACTTAGCTTGCTAATGGAGCCGGGGCTCATCTCGCTGTTGAGACCGGTAATTGCCTTGGTGCTGTCTTTCGGCATGGCCCAAAGAGGGCTGGGTAGTCTTGGGAACAGTACAAACAAAACCAACATGACTGGCATGGCCTGAAAAATCAGGGTTGTCGCCAGCTTCAGACTGTCTTTCAGGTGCATTTGAGTATCGGGTCGGTTGAGCATGACCAGCGTGCTTGTCAGGCCAATGCAGACAATCAGCATATAAAACGCCATGGCGATGGTTTGAGTGAACAGAAAGTTGGTGACTACAAGAAAGTAACCAAGAAAGACAAATAACATGACATCTTTCAATTTTTTCATTTCCAGAATTTTAAGTGACATCATAATCATTAACAGGGAAACGCCGGCATCCTGGCCAATCAGCGTTTTATAGCTGTAGCCGATCGCAACGCAGGCAAAAACGACCAGCATGATCAAGGTGTATTTTTTCGGGTACTTCCATTTTCCGGAAACAGCCAAAAATCCCCAAACCCCGATCAGGAGGCAAAACAGGCTGACCCAGAAAGGTATTCTTAATACATGCGGCAGGATGACAGATAGCTGGCAGATGAGAATCCACAGCATTTTGTCGGGTGTGACCCTGTTTTTTTGTAAGTCGTTTATCATTGTTCAGGTTGTAAAAAGTGCCAGTGCTGTAAGGCATACATGTTGATGTTTATTCCCATTGCCTGGAGGTATCGTGTTACCTGGAATGCGTAATCCGTATTTCACTCCTGCCGCCTCACAGTCCAGTACCCAGCGGCACAGACGAGAAAGTTTGTGTTCGATGGAAATAACGTCGACAATGTCCCATTCTAGCCAGAGAGTCTGGCCGCTTGTTCCGCTGAATTGCTTGGTAAGCAGGTCTTCACCACGTGCAGACTGCTTCCAGGCTATGGTTTTTAACGGGTCGCCTGCCTGATAATGCCTTAAGCCAAAATATTCTTCCTGTCCCTTGTTAGCAGTATGTAAATTCCCACTTCCCTGGTTTTCAAAACTGGCAGGAGGTGCGTGTTTCTCAGGTGAAGGGTAGATGATGCAGCTACTGTCCGGGATAATCCATGACCAGGCAAAAAACAGGCCCAGCGGGTAATCAGTCGACACCTTGATGCGATTCAGTGTTATACGGCCACGCTTTTTTGACATGACTTCCATATTGCCGGTAACGGTACTGTTGGCGGGAATATCAATGACAATTTGATCAGATTGATACTGCAGTTGCACTGATAGTTTGTCGGTGCCGCTGGAATTGGTGAAAATGAACGGGAACCCGGTCTTTTGTCCACTGAAAACAGAGCGGGTTGTTCCTGTTTTTATCGCCAGGCCGGATAGATTCCGGTGAGTGTGTAACATGGAAATGACGGCCACACTGCCCATCAGGAATGTCAAAGCAAAACCCAGGCTGTTGTTGTAATTTATAGAACCTATTAACATAATTAGTAACAACAGGCCGAAGAAAATACCGTAACGAGAAGGCAGGATGTATATACGTTTGCGGTTGAGCGTGATGGGTTCTGATTCAGGGCCGCTCAGGTGGCGAGTAGTTAGTTTTTCTGCCAGGTTTGTCATAGACTCAGGGTATGGCAACTGATTCCAGCAAGTGTCTGGCTATATCACCGGATCGATAGCTTTGTTGCTCTCCTGATTGTCTAAGCCTGTGCGTAACTACTGAAGGCAGGACAGTTTGTATGTCTTCAGGTATGGCTGCATCTCTTCCATCGATAAAGGCCCAAGCCTGGGCGCTGCGTAGCAGGGCAAGACTACCTCTGGGAGACAGGCCCGGGTTGTCTTCAAAATTCTTGCGGCTGAAATCAACGAGGTCTTGCAGGTAATCAAGTAAAGCATCTGAAACATGGACCTGTGGAATTCTGGCTTGTATTTGAACGACATCCTCGGCAGTCATGCATGCAGGTAACGTTTGTAACATAATACTGCGATCACGGCCGGTCAAAATACTTCTTTCCGCACTACGGTCAGGGTAGCCCAGTTCAATACGCATCATAAACCGGTCATATTGAGATTCCGGCAAGGGGTAGGTGCCAATATGATGTGACGGGTTCTGCGTGGCGATGACAAAAAAAGGCTCCGGAAGATCCTGGGTTTCACCATCAACAGATACCTGTCTTTCTTCCATGGCCTCCAGAAGTGCACTTTGTGCCTTTGGTGTTGCCCGGTTGATCTCGTCGGCGAGAATTACCTGGGTGAAGACGGGGCCGGCGTGAAATGAAAAACTGCCGGTATCCCTGTCATATATTGAAACACCAATCAGGTCAGTTGGTAACAGGTCGCTGGTAAACTGTATGCGGTTGTATTGAAGCCCCATGAGCCTGGCAAGCAAGTGAGCGAGGGTTGTTTTACCCATGCCTGGCAGGTCCTCGATCAATAAATGTCCTCGAGCGAACAGGCATGATAGCGCCAGGCGAATCTGATTTTCTTTCCCGAGGATGATTTTATTGGCATTTTCGATTAACGTGTTTATTTTTTCATTCATAAGTATCAGTAATCGGTAATTGTATTGGTCTATATACTATATACGTGAAATTTCTGTTTGAATAGACAAAATATGAATATTTACAAGGTAGTTAGGAAACGTGACCAATTATCGCCGGAAACAGCAAATCGGGCGACAGAGTGAGTAATGGGGTATTTAACATGGGCATAATAGTGCCTGGATCCAGTGTGTTCAATTAGTGTAGCCAGTCATTCTGTTGATATACTGCCCGCAAAGAGAAAGTCTGGCAAAAGTGCTCTTAATTGGTACTTGTAATATCATATGGTATACGTGGGTTGTGTGACGGGTAGGTGTAAATGATTTATTTTTCCTATGGTTCCAATATGTCTATCTTTAGGTTGTCAAGCAGGATACCTGCTACCAGGATAGGCGTGGCGATGCTACGTGAACATCAATTGAGATTCCATAAGGTGAGTAACAAGGACGGTAGTGCCAAATGTGACGCATTTCAAACTGATCATGTGGATGACGTAGTAATCGGCGTTGTATACCAGATTAATGCAATTGATAAACCTGTACTGGATGTTTATGAAGGCACCGGTAATGGTTATGATGTAAAAACGGTGCACGTGGAAATGGATGATGTGCAGGTGGAAGCCTTTACATACTACGCAACTGAGCTGGATGCAGGTCTAAAGCCGTTTTGCTGGTACAAGCAACACGTACTGACCGGCGCAAAAGAGAACGACTTGCCTGATCACTATATCGATATGATTCGTGCAGTGGAGTCGGTAAATGACAGCAACCTTGGGCGACTCCGGAAGGAGTTATCCATTTATGATGCGGTTAACCTTGGAATAAAATGACACCGGTACGTACACGCGCTATCTTGAATAACCCTCAGGGCTTTATTAAGCAAATCCTCAAAGGTTTTCGGGCGAACCAGGGGTTTTTATTGTCCGGTGCAATTGCCTATTATACATTATTGTCCATCATTCCCATGATGGCGCTGATCCTGGTTTTGCTTTCCCAATTCAAGGATCCACAGGGCCTGTTGCTTGTGTTACAGGAATATCTTGTATTGGTTACGCCTGCACAAGCCAGCGTGATAATCGATCAAATCGCCATTTTTCTTGATAACTGGAAAGTTGTCGGTTTGCTGGGTCTTTTGTTGATGTTGTTTTTTAGTTCGTTTGCGTTTACGGCGCTGGAAAATGCAATGTCGGTCATGTTTTTCCATCGTGTCTCGGTAAAACGCAGGCACTTTCTAGTGTCAGCAATTATTCCTTATATTTACATCCTGTTGTTGGCGGTCGGCGTGCTGATAGTCAGTATTGTCAGCGGTTTCCTGCACACGCTGCACACAGAATCAATCAGTCTGTTTGGTTATAGTTGGTCGCTAGGTTACCTGGAGACATCCTTGTTGTATCTGTTTGGTATTTGCGGCGAGGTTGTATTGTTGACCTCCCTGTATCTGGTTATGCCGGTAGGACGTTTGTCATTTAGACATGCCCTCATAGGTGGTTTGACAGCAACCGTGTTGTGGGAGCTGACCCGGCACGGCCTGGTCTGGTATTTTTCTACCCTGTCACTCGTGAATGTGATCTATGGTGCATTTGCGACCGTCATCATCATCCTGATCAGTCTAGAGGCGGCTGCAATCATTTTACTACTGGGAGCTCAGGTTATCGCAGAATATGAACGTATAGGAATGGACGTGGATAACAGCCATGGTCTGCAAACAGGCTGAATGATGTTTTCTTTTTTCAGGCGATGGAGAAATCGTAGAATTCTTGCACAATCAAGCATAACTGATTCCGAATGGACCCAGGTGATGGCAGCTCTGCCAGTATTGGAACGTTTAACTTCTGACGAAAGGAAAACATTACAGGAGCTGGCGATCCTGTTTATGTATGAAAAGGAAATTATCGGTGCCCAGGGATTGGTGATAACACAGCACATGACAATGGTGATTTCGTTACAGGCAAGCTTGCCCGTGTTGTATCTGGGGCTGGATTGTTACGAAGGCTGGGTTTCTGTCATCGTGTATCCTTCAGGTTTTGCTCCCGAACGAACTGTTACCGATGAGTATGGAGTCGTTCATCATGTGCAAATGAATCAGGCGGGAGAGGCCTGGCAAAGGGGGCCGGTCATACTGGCCTGGGATGAGGCGGCCAGTGCCGCGCAGATCGATGGTGATAATCTGGTCATTCATGAGTTCGTCCATAAACTTGATATGCAAAATGGCGAGGCTAATGGCTATCCTCCCATCCACAAGGATATGCAGCATTCACATTGGGTTCAGGCCTTTAGTTCTGGATATGAAGATTTCCGAAAAAGATGTCAGCAGGGTGTATCAATTGGCATAAATTGCTACGGTGCAGAATCGCCAGCAGAATTTTTCGCTGTTTTCAGTGAGGTGTTTTTTGAGAGACCGGAAATCCTGGTCCGCTACTATGCGGATATCTATGAGCAGATGAAGAAATACTACCAACAAGACCCGGTGCAAGGTATGTCAGGGTGAGTAACGGGCTCCACCTGAGGTATATCTGGCTAGAAACTGTTTATGCCAGACGAAGCTCGGTTCTTTCAGAATGAAGCATGTCACACATATGCAATGCCTGTAATTGACTTTCACTTAACCCCAGGTGAACTTGCTTGTCGGTACTGGCAAAATAAAAGGTGACGAAACGTCCATTGGACGAAAAGGCAATAGCCTCCCGGGGCAGGTCATTATCAAATATCAGTTTCGCAATTTCCATATTGGTCATGGTTCAATTTTCTTCCAGGCAAAAGAAAATTTCAATCGAATTTATTGAATAGTTGAGTTCAGTTACTCGTTTTTCCAGACCCAATTCCTGTCAGTTCTATGTTTTTTATTCGCTGGAGGACTGAAGCGACGATTCCATCGCACCGATGGCCGGCAAATTCAAAGGCGTGTAACCCGGATTCCTGTATGTGTAGATTGAGCATGTCCTGCATTTTAATGCGGGCGCGGTAAAAACGGGTTTTCACTGTTGCCTCGTTAAGTGCCAGGCTGTCGGCGGTTTCATGCACACTAAGCTGTTGTATGGCTCGCAATACAAAAACGCTGCGAAAATCTTCCGGTAGTCGATCAATCGCATTTTCAATAAGCAGTGCAAGTTCCTGGTTGGCTACAGAGTCAGCTGGACCGGGGTTTGTTGTCTTCAGATTGACTATGTCAAACGGTTGTTTCTTTTCATTGAGTTTGTTGCCGGTTTTACGTTTGATCATAAGTGCCTCATTTACAGTAATACGACTGAGCCATGCCCCCAAGCGTCCCGTTGACATATATGAGTCAAGTTTCAGGTAGGCAGCAATATAGGCTTGCTGTACGGCATCTTGTGCTGTGTCATCATCATTCAAGATACTACGCGCTGTTCGATACAGACGTTGGTTGTAACGCCGCATAATGACCTCGAAATCTGCATGATGGCCGTTGAGAACCCGCGCTATTATTGCCTCATCTGTCAGTAGCTCCATGGCTGTATTTATGTTTGTGATTACTTCATGATCAACTATTTGCATGCAGTTTGTTCTCCCTGTCTGTAAAAGATGTAATATCTGTTTGTGCACCGATCCTGGCCTGTGCTTTTACTGATTATTATAGTGAATTAACAAATTCTTTCAGATCCAGTTTTTCTGTCTCGCTGAGTTTCAGGCCAAAAAACTGGTCATAATGTGAAATAACATCGAGCAATGTTGCAAAACGGCCGTCATGATAATAACCACCTTTACTGTGGGTCCATAGGCCTTTTAATGGTGCTGTGCGATATCCACCATCTGGGCTGCGTTGTGCCTGAAAATCATCGATACCGATTTCTTCGGGTTTATGCAGGTTCCAGCCGGGCTCGGTATATAAAGGCGGAACGTGGCAGGTGCTGCAGCGGGCCTTTTCATTAAACAGGCGTTCACCACGTTTTGCCGCGATTTCATCATACGAGCCAGGTGGTGCTTTAGGTGCTGTAATAGCTAGCTGATACATGTGTAGACCGGCCAGTTTTTTTGTAACCCGGTCATCTTCTTTTGCAATCTGTATATCTCCAAAGCCATTGGCTGAGGCAATCGGGAACTTGTTGTCGTCATTCAGACGCGGATCATAGAACCGGCCTTGACCACCCATCTCCAGTACGGCAACCAGGGCATTCCAGTGTGCGACTGATCCCCAGCCTGTCCAGGTATGAAGGTTTACTCCGGCAAGGCCAAAGGCCGGTGGAATCAGGGTCGCCGCTGGTTTTCCGTCCGGGCGGAATGCCTTGCCATCGAGTAATAGCTCGGCATCAAATTTACCGGGCCCCCAGCTATTTAATACACTTCTCACTGTTGCTTCATCCGTACCCAGCAAGCTGGTAAAGGGTGTTAGATCAGGGGCAGCAGCGATAATAGCGCCTACGTTTAGATCGCGGTTGGCCCAGCCATCCAGTCGATGCCCGATCCCGGGTGCAAAGCTGTTATCAACCTGACTATGACAAAGCGCACACTGTATGCCAATAGATTGTATCTGGCCTGTAGGGCTGAAAATGCCTTTGACCCCGATCACGGCGTCCAGCTTCAGCAAGGCAAGCGTCGTCGCCGGGTCATTAAGGTCGACCTGTCCACGCCTGATTTGCTGGCGCAATGCCTGGGGAAGGGCATTGATATCGACCTTCAAACCCAGAGCCAGAGCAACCGCAGGGCTAATCCCGGCGCCGATTCCACCATTGGCTTGTCCTGCAATGGCCTCATGCAACCTTAACTGCTTGCCCCAGAATTGCTCGTCACCAAAGGTGTCATAGCGAAAGGTGTGTTTACCTTCGCGCATCAACGCAATTGCATCATTAAACTCGCTTGCAGGGCGTGCCAGTGCAGGTGACTTGTCGGCTTGACTGTAGCCGATTCCTGTCAATACGATGAATAGGAATATTAATAACAGACCGGTAACTCTATTGCTTATTGTTCGCTGCATTTTCTTTCTCCGCTATAGTCAATGACTGGCTTTTGTACGTTTTTATGTGTTTGTACAGTTAATGCAGTCATGATGAGAAAGGTTCCCGCGTATCGTCCGTTGAACATCGACAGGTGTGTTTTCAGAAATTAATCGTATTAACAGTCGTGCTGGCGCAGGCAGAGTTGATATGCTTAACAAGATATTATCCTAAGTATATGATAAATAACTGAAATAAAATCAAATTGATCAGCCGGTGCCGGATGCCGCCAGCCTAACATTGCAATGAGCAGTCCTGCCGGGCTTTGGAAGGATCTGTTAGTTTGTGAGGGTAAAATGTTGTCTGCAAGTAAACAGTATCGCCGCTTAGTGATTGATATGTTGAGACTTTTTATATATCCATTTAATTAGTAAGAGTTTATGAAAAATAATCTTATCCTCTTATCAGAACATTCGAATTCCTTAATTCCTATCATTTCAGTAAAGTATTGCCTGATTTTAAGGGGCTGTTTTCAGCCAGGTGTATAATGATATTTTAGTGAGGTAGTACCGTGAGTAATTCATCTGATGCAGTATGTAAGCGTAACATGACACTGATGGGCGTATTTTTCTTTGGTCTGTTAGTTGCACTGATTAGCCTGTCACAAGCAATTGTTGGCTAAGCTTGAATACTGATGTTGTTAAAACCGGGGCTTGCCCCGGTTTTTTTATGCCAGGAGAAAAAGAATGATCTTTTTTGTATCCAGGTTGTCAGCATCGATGCTAGTAGAGTTTTGATTAATTCTTGTTATACTTTTCCAGTATATAAACAAATAAGCAAACTGCCTGCAGCAGTTGCAGTACTT
>Ga0316207_10000433_pt1 | contig 70801 bp, 62 predicted proteins | sample 6weekpyrite_MG_FD_204943 | JGI IMG/M metagenome (GOLD analysis project Ga0316207, IMG submission 204943) | Microbial mat bacterial communities from mineral coupon in-situ incubated in ocean water Damariscotta River, Maine, United States -... | ecosystem: Environmental > Aquatic > Marine >... | reverse complement strand
TTCTTTGATTTTTCACACGGCAAAAGTATAGCAACAGTTAATTCTTTTAAGATTACATCTTTATATATTTATATTGTTTTATTTATTTTTATGTAATATATGTTGTTTTTGTCTGGTTTTGTAACACTTTATTTTAATAAACTATTAACTATCACATTGCGCGTATAAAAGGTATAATTACATTATGAAAAAACTAGCAATTATTGGGAAACCAAATGTGGGCAAAAGCTCACTCTTTAACCGCCTTCTTAAAATGCGTGATGCAATTACCTCAGAACAAGCTGGAACTACTCGTGACACGAAGCGTAGAGTTGCACAAATTGAAGATAGAGAAGTAGAACTACTAGATACTGGTGGACTAGATGATGGTAATGACCTATTTGACAAAATTCGTCATAAGTCTATTGAAACAGCACACGAAGCTGACATAATACTCTATATGGTAGATGGACGTGGACTTAGCGAAGATGATGATAGAAAACTTTTCTATGAACTTCAAAAAATGGGTAAATCTGTTGCACTTGTTATAAATAAAATGGATAACGATAAACTTGAAGAGAATAAATGGCAATTTTATCAATTTGGTACAGATGATATTTTTCCAATTTCAGTTTCACATAACCGTAAAGTTAACGCTCTTTTAAAATGGATTTATGCTCAATTAGATGAGGGACAAAGTGAACATATCCGCCCAATTGATGATGATGAAAATATTAAAATTTCAATCATTGGTCGTGTAAATGTTGGTAAAAGTTCACTTCTTAATGCCCTGCTAGGAGAGGAACGCTCAATTGTGAGTTCTACTGCTGGGACTACAATTGATCCAATTGATGAAGTCACTACATATAACGATAGAAAAATTACTTTTGTCGACACTGCAGGAATTAGGCGTCGTGGAAAGATACAGGGAATTGAAAAATATGCCCTAATGCGTACAGAAGAGATGCTAGAAAAAGCAGATATTGCGATACTTGTACTAGATGCTAGCGCACCATTTACAGATTTAGATGAAAAAATAGCTGGGCTAATCGATAAAAATCAGTTAGGGTGTTTAATTGTCCTAAACAAATGGGATATTAAATATGATGAATTTAAAAAAGTAGAGACAGCACTACGAGATCGCTTTAAATTTCTGCACTACGCACCTATAATGACAATCTCAGCACTTACAAATCGCCACATACATAAGATTTTTGACTATATTATAAGAATATTCGATAACTTTACAATGCGCATACCAACATCTAAGCTTAATGAAACTATTGAGATGGCAATTAGAAAGCATCACTTGCCATCTCCAAATGGTAGAATGGTTAGAATCTACTATGCGACTCAATATGATGTAAGACCTCCAAAAATTGCTTTAGTTATGAACAGACCAAAAGATTTACACTTTAGCTATAGAAGGTATTTAACAAATACATTACGTGAATCTTTTGACTTTGAGGGTACACCTGTACTATTTAAGGCAAAAGCTAAAAAACAGTCTGCTGAAGATGATTTAGAAAAATAATTGTCTTTAACTGCCTATTTTTTAACACATGTAATTATAATTTTTAGTTATTATATCCCTTTTACCATATTAGAAAGACTTTTTCTATAATTTAACAGAGAGATATTTTAACTATAAAAAATATCTATTTGTCACATAGTGAATTTAATGTGATTAACTTATAACTTAGCCTATATTTAAGTAAAATTTATCATTATATTAACAATAAATTATAGTATTAATTTCATGTTTAAATTTACAAAATTTATTAATTCTCTTAGCAAACTTTTACTATTATACTATTTAATAACATGAAGGAATAACTTATGCAAACGCTTTTACATTTAGATGCTAGCCCAAGGGCTCAACGTTCTATATCACGACAATTGGCAACAGAGTTTTTAATTCAATATAAGCAGAAAAACTCTGTTAGCATAAAGTATAGAGATTTAGGGCATAACCCAGTACCATTAGTAACTGAGAGTTGGATTGAGGGTGCATATACTCCTGCTACTCAACACTCAGAAGATGCAAAAAATGCAATCTCAGTTTCAAATATGTTAGTAGATGAGCTACTTGATGCTTCATCATACGTTATAAGTACACCAATGTTCAATCTTACGATTCCAGCAAATCTAAAAGCATATATTGATCAAATTGTACGAGTTAACAGAACTTTTGAAATTAAAAATGGTGGATATTCTCCACTAGTTCATAATAAAAAGATGTTAATTATTACATCTCGTGGAAATGAGTATGGAGAGCATGACCCACTTGGAAATTTTGACTACTTAGAGCCATACTTAAAGACGATATTTGGCTTTATAGGGATAACTGACATTACTTTTGTAGATTGTGAGGGAATTGGTCTTGGTTCTGAAACTAGAAAAAATGCTTTTGCTAAAGCTCACCAAGAGTTAGCTAACTTAGCAAAAAGCTGGTAGTTACTTATCTGTAGTTAAAATGGTTTTACAATTACCAGAGTAACTACAGCAATCATTATAAGAGTCGGTACTTCATTTAATATTCTAAAAAATTTACCGCTCTTTTCACATTCATCACTAGCTAGAGAGTTTCTTATAATATTCAAATATAGATGATAGCCAACAAGAACTGCTACCAATGCAAGTTTTGCATGTAGCCACCCACCAGTTGACCAAATGTCAGGATTTATTACTATAAGAGCTATACCTGTTGCTAAAGTTGCAATCATCGCTGGCATACCAATAATTCTATATAGTTTATCTTCCATTGTTTTAACGACGCCAACAAACTCTTTTTTATCAATCTGCTCTGAATGATAAACAAAAAGACGTGGAAGGTAAAACAGCATCGCAAACCATGATATTAAAGATATTATATGTAACACTAGAATCCATTGGTACATTTTCTTTCCTTAAAAATTATTTGAAAGAGTATGCCGTAATTTTGATATAATCACGCAAAAATTAAGAGAGTATTCATGAAAATAGTAAGTGGAATGCGTCCAACGGGGAAACTTCATCTAGGTCACTACCTTGGTGTACTAAAAAACTGGGTTGAACTACAAAAGACAAATGAGTGTCACTTTTTTGTAGCAGACTGGCACGCACTTTCTACTAGCTATGAAGATAAACTAAACCTAAATGAACTAGGACGTGACCTTGTTCGTGAATGGTTAGCAGCTGGAATTGATCCTGAGAATAGTCATATGTTTATACAGAGTGCCATAAAAGAGCATAGTGAGCTATATTTACTTTTTAATATGATTACACCCCTTGGATGGCTGGAGAGAAATCCAACCTATAAAGATCAACTAGAGCAGATGAAAAATAAAGATATTCACACAGCAGGATTTTTAACCTATCCTGTACTTCAAGCTGCTGATATTGTACTTTATGGAGCGCAAGGTGTACCAATTGGTGAAGACCAACGTCCACACCTTGAAATTACTCGTGAAATATTGCGTCGTTTTCACCATCTTTTTGATTCTGATGATCTGTTTGTTGAGCCTAAAGAGATTATGAGTGAGACTCCACGCCTGTTAGGACTTGATGGACGTAAGATGAGTAAAAGTTACAATAACTCAATCTATTTGAGCGACAGTAGTGAAGAAGTTTTAAATAAGTTAAAGGGTGCTAAAACTGACCCTCAACGTGTAAGAAGAGATGATCCTGGAAACCCAGATATTTGCCTAATTTTTGATTATCATAAAGAGATGAGCTCAAGTGAGACAATTGATGAGATAAATAGTTCATGTAGAGATGCTAGTATTGGCTGTTTTGACTGTAAAAAACTTTGTCATCTATCAATTGAAAATATTTTAGAGCCAATGCGAGCAAGAAGAGAAAAATATGATGATGATACAATTGATGCAATTATTGCAAAAGGAAACGCAAGTGCTAAACAAGTAGCATCTGACAAAATGACGTTAGTTAATAAAACAATTTTTCAAAAAGGATAAATATGTATAAAGTTAATCTCGCAAGAGAGTGTGGTTGTGTAAAAAAGAATGGTTATGGTGGAACTAGAGAGTATGATTCAAAAGATGACGCGCTAGAAGAGGGACAGCAGTTAGTTCAAGATATGAATGAAAAGTTTTGTAAGAAGCATAGGTTTTCATTGATTGAGCAAGGCAGTGATTTTTTAATTCAAGTCATCGATAACAGGTAATTTTTTATGAAATGACATATGCACCATCTTCTGTGCTGTGTCGTCATCTTGGACAATAACATGTCCAAGGTGAAACTTTTTTAATCTACTTTTTTCATTTTTACGATTCACTTTAACAACAGTATATGCATTATGATGCATAGCATCTATTGTAGAAGATATTAATTCAAGTTTTTGTGAATTCTCAAGAGTTATTATTATAGATGAAGCCTCTGCAATATTTACACTATCTAAAGTATCTTTTAATGCACCATTTCCAAATACTATAGGGATACTATGTGCCCTTACTTTTTCAATTATTCTTGGATTATTATCGACCACTATATAATCAGAGGTTCCTTGCTGAAGTAACCTCACAACCTGTTTACCTAAATGTCCATAACCTATTACAATGGTATGATTTTTTAACTTTGGAATCTTATATGAGGGAACAAAATCCTCTTTGCTCTCTTGTTCAAGAATTTTATCAGCTAAAAAACTTATATTATTGAGTACAAATGGTGTTAAAATCATAGATATAACCACAATAACAATCAGAATCTGGCTAACTGACTCAGACAGAAGGTTACCTGAACGTGCAAGTTCAAATACAGCTAGGGAAAATTCACCAACTTGGAAAAGTGAAACTGCAGTTTTTAATGCTGTCCTAGTTGTACTAACATATCTAATAATAAAATATGTTATTATCACTTTAGATGCCATTATTATAGGTAAGAACATCAATATTTTCCATACATTTTCAAAAATAATTGAAAAATCTATTTGCATTCCAACAGTTATAAAAAATATACCCAGTAGCAAATCCCTAAAAGGTATTAAGTCTGCTTCAACTTGTTCTTTAAAGCGAGTCTCTGCAAGTGTCATCCCAGCTATAAACGCACCAAATGAGTATGAAAAACCTAATGAGTGCGCCAAAAATGATGCTCCCATAACTATTAATAAAACTGAAGCGATAAATATCTCTGAAGAGCCGCTACTGCTTGCAAGGCTAAAAAATCTATCTAAAATATATTTTCCAGTAAACCACAATATAACTAATAAAACTATAGCACCCAAAACAGTCTCAAGCAGTAAAATAGCAATCGGTTGATCAACTGAGGAGAACATTGTTATCATCAGTAGAATAGGAATTACTGCTATATCTTGCAGTAATAAAATAGCCAATACATGGCGTCCAAATGGTTTATTTATATCATCTGTTTCATTTAATATTTTCAGAACAATAGCAGTTGATGAAAGAGATAGTGCTGCACTAATTACAAGCGCAGTTTTTAAATCAAAGTTTAATATATATACAGACACAAATGCAAAAAAGGTGGTACTTAATGCAACTTGCAAGGTCCCATTTAAAAAAACTTCACGCCGCATCTTTTTAAGACTAGCAAATGAGAATTCAAGCCCAATTGTAAACATCAAAAATACTATCCCAAACTCTGCAATCTCTCTTAAATCATGGTTGTTTACAGCAGTGTGTAATTTAAAGGCATATGCGATGATTGTACCTGTTGCAATATAACCAATAATAGTAGGTATATCATAGCGTTTTAAAAATATATTTAACAGTGTTGATATTAAAATTGCCGATACGATTATTGATAGCATTTCTTATTATATCATTAACTTATAAAAATGAGTTTATCTTGTCAAAATTAGTAAGTGATTTCTTAAAAGATGGTTCAATCTGAGTTTCTAATTTTGCTCCAAGCACCATTCCAACAATCATACCACGTGCAGCACTATCTCCACCACTTAAAACATTCTCTCTTAATGCTTTCATATAATCATTTTGGTACTTTATAAGTAGATGAATAACACCTAGAAAACCAACATTAACAGAACAAGACTGCCCAAAATTTGAAATTGCCGTGACAGTTGGTAAAAGAATACTCTGAATAGCTTGTTCTATCCACTTTTGAAGTGTAGTAGAATAATTTTGTGACAAGGATGTTATAGCACTATTTAAATCAACTCCATCAACCATAGCAAGCGTGAGTTCTGTAAAAAATAGAGCACTCTCTTCAACACTTTCATTTCTATGAGTAAAATTAGTTTGTAATTTTATAGCTTCTAAAAGTCTCTCTTTATCATCTTTATAAAAATATATTAGCGGAGCTACTCTACCAGCAGCACTCAAATCCCTTGAAGATGAGCCACAAACATCAATACTCAAACCCTTATTAAGTCCTTCAAGTGTAGCTTTTGAAGCACCATCTACATAGCCATTATACTTTTTCATATTATCTTGCCAAAGTTTTGCATACTCAATGGCATCAAATTTTTTTTCATTTAAAATAGATTCTAATAACCATAGAGTCTGATCACCATAGTGCGTAAAATCACCAGCTCTCTTACTACCATGATATGTAGTAATAGGACTATTAAAACCATCTAAATTAAGATTAGCATTTTCAATCTCTTTTACATCATAAACCCAATGAGCACCCAAAGCATATGCATCCGCACAAAATGAACCCCATAACATACCAGATAACTTTTCTATGTTCATACTTTTTCCTTATATATTTTCCAAAAATCATTTTTAAAATAATATTAGATCTTCATCTTCATCTTCAATTTCATTGACACCAGGTGTCAGTGAAATCTCTATCTGCAAAATAGCGCTTAATAGTGAACTATCTAAATAGTGAATATCTATTGTAGATTTAGTAACAAAAATTGTTTGACGCCATGAAATTAGATCTTCTAAAATATTTTGTAAAAATAGAATCAATTTTTTATGCTTTATTTCATCAATATTTTTATACTCATTTATGATTAATTCAGACAAAGAGTTGATAGCAAATGAAAGATCATCAAACTCAATTAGGATTTGAATCGTTTGAGAATAACTTCGTAATTTTTGAGCTATTTTTAGATATAGTTCATCATCTAGTTTACTATTAAAACTCTCTCTTAGGAGTTCATCAAGCTCACTTTCTAATTCATTAAGTTCTTGCATATCTTGAATAGTTTCAATATCTAGTTCTAAAATATAATCCGTTGCTGCTGTTTTTACATCATGACTTTTTCTAAGACTTTCCATTCTTTGACTATCTATGTTTAGTTTACTAGCTTCACCCTTCTCGTTATCTTCATGAGTAGATTTTACTTCAGTTTTTATTTTTTTACTATTTGTGTAATGACTTTTAAAGATAAATTCTTCAAGCATTTCTGTATATGTTTTAAGTTTATTTTTTTGGTACTCTTGTAGTGAAATATTATTTAGTGAAAAAAGTTCAATTGTCGCTTCTTCACCATCAATTGTGAATACATTTTTATGCAATAAAAAGATCTGATGACCATGCTTATATTTAATAGAGACTTTATTTAGTGACATGTCATTTTCATTATAGTCAGTAACTTTTGTCAAAAAACCTTCTCTTTTTTCAAACATATTTTCTAATGTATAAGATTCATCCCAACTTGGTTTATCAATATGCTCTGAGTTTAGAAGTTCTAAGTATGGACTGTTAACAAATAGCATATTTCCATTTTTATACGTAATAACAGGGTTTGGAAGAGAGTTTACAATCTTTGAGACAACTGTTTGAGATACTTTATACATTTTATTTTGAATCTCTTTACGCTTAAACTCTTTTAACTCTTGCTGCTCAGTTAACCTTTTTGTTATGTCATATATAATCGTAAGAACTGGATCTACAGATATTGGCTTAATAAGATATTTATCAATGCCTATATCGATAGCTTTAAGAAAATAGGCCTCATCATTAAAAGCTGTTGTGATAATAATAGGAACATTTGGAGAAATTAACTTTATCTCTTTTGACATCTCAAGACCATCCATTATAGGCATACGTATATCTGTAATTACTATATCTGGGCTATCTTCTTTAAACAGACGTAACCCATCATCTCCATTTTCAGCAATAATTACACTACTAAATAACATATCTAATATTCCACTCACTGTACTACGAACTGCTTCTTCATCTTCCACATATAAAACAGTAAACTGTTTACTTATTTCACGAACGTCATTAACTGCTAAGCTCATAATAAACCTTTTTTATTATTTAGATGGGAATACGTATAGTGACCAAATACTACTCTATTGTAATCCTATCATTATCATGTAGTGAAATACTAGGCTCACTTATATAGTAACCTTGCACCATATTGAAACCAATTTCTTCTGCTAGTAAATACAAATCTCTGTTTTCCACACCGACTGCAATGGTAATCATCTTTAAAGAGTTTGCAAATGATAAAATAGATAGCAATAAATTTTTAGAATCTTTATCTATCAATGATTTATCTAAAAGATTCTTATCAATCCTAAGAATATCAGGCTTTAATAAACTAAATAGCTCTATATCTATACTTTTATTATTTAAATTTGTTATGGCAATTTTAAATCCGAAAGATTTTAATTTTTTAAGTCGTTTTGCTATGTCACTAGTTGCTGAGAAGTCTCCATAATCATTTACATTTATAATTACTCTCTCATTTGAGATATTATTATGCTTACATATATAAATTAAGTACTCTTCAAATGCATTATCTTCCCATTGTGCTTCATGTATATTAATATTTAAAGTATAGTTATTGGCTGTAAATACTCTGAAACTTTTCTCAAATATAATTTTAGATAATTTGTCTAAAATACCTGCTTTTCTACTTAGGTCTATAAAAAATGCAGGCGGTATAAATCTAGTATTGTATTTTATTCTAGCTAATATTGAATATGAAATAATCTTAGAACTCTTAAAATCATATATAGGCTGATAGAATGGAACAATTGAATCATTGCTAAATGAATCATTTATAATGTCCAACCATTTAAATGAATCCTCTTTTTTTGTTAATTTATCATTAATAGACATATTTACTATAAAAGAACTTTTTTCATCATCTCTTATTTTATTTGCGAAAATATTTATTCTACTTAAAAGTTCATTTTCTCTCTCTTTTATTGTACCATCAGAAAGAGATGTCATCATAAATCCATAAGAGACAATAACTTGTAGTTCATGTTTATCAATCTTCATATGCAGATGTAGCCTACGTGTTGAAAAGTCCTCAAGTGCTGCTATAATTACATCTGTATATTCTGACATAGAAAAAATGATAATATCATCTTTTGTATAGCTAATATTTGATAATCCTAAATCATCTAAGTGTTGATATATGCTAGTGTATAAGTTATGCTTAATAGAGTCGCCAAACTGGTTAATGAAGTCATAAAACTCATCTATTATAATTATGCCAATTTTTATCTCTTCTTGAATATTTAGACTAAATATATTATCTTTTTCTTGAATATCATAATGTTTTGATGCATATATATCTTTAGATATTTTATTTAACATTGAAGTTAGATTATTAATATCTATTGGTTTTAATAAAATTCCATCTACTTGAATATTAATAGATTCAATTAAATTATCAAACGTATTATGTGCTGTCATAACAACAATTTTTTGATTGCCATTTATAGTTCTAATATTTTTCATAAGTTCCATACCATCCATTACAGGCATAGTAAGGTCTGTTATTAGAATATCAAATGAATGCTTCTTATACTCATCTAAAGCTTTTTGACCATTATCAACAGATACAACTTTTGCAAACAGCATTGAAAAAATATTAGTAAGCATATCTCTTGTATCATTATCATCTTCAGCATATAAAACAGTTAAACTTGAAGTAAATTTTCTTAATTCATTATTTGTATTCATTCTAAGAATCTTGCTTTTTAAATATAATAGAGAACAGAGCGCCATCATCTTCATTAATCACTTCAATATGAGCATCAAGAACCTCTTCAACAAGACGTTGAGTCATATAAAGTCCAAGTCCAGTACCTTTTCCTTGCTCTTTGGTTGTAAAATATATATCGAAAACATTATCTATAATATCTTTTGGAATACCACCTCCATTATCTTTAACACTTAAAATAGTATTTGATGAATTATCTTTAGATAGTGTAACTATAATCTCTGGATTTAATATTTTATTTGAAATTAAAGCATCTTTTGAGTTAGTAATAAGGTTAAGTAAAATATTTTCAAGCTCTTTCTTGAAAGATGTAATTTCAATATCCTCATTCTTAAATTTTAATGATATATTTTTACTTGAAAGTTGAACTTCTACTAAAGAGTTAATATCGTTCATCAACTCCTTAATAGTAAAAGTCTCTTTTTCATTATCAGGCTTAAAAAACTCCATAAAGCTGTTAATGGTACTAGACATTTTTTGTGTCTGCTCTTCTATAAAGCTACTATGATTAATAATGCTCTTAGAATCAAAGTCACCTAATTCGTACTCCATTCTAAGCTTTATAGATGAAGCACTAATAGCATTTAATGGTTGACGCCATTGATGAGCAATCATATTTAACATTTCACCCATTGAAGCAAACCTACTTTGTTGTGTTAATAGCTTATCTTGTTCTCTTATCTTTACAATTTTACTTTCAACTAACTCTTCAAGATTGTGATTGATTTCACTAAGCTCTTTTTCTCTTGATAAAAGTTTTAGATACAAATTAATTCTATTTAAAAACTGATGTGCATCAATAGGTTTTATAAAGTAATCAATTGCACCTAATTCAAATCCTTGTTCTGTAAACTCATCTTCTAAAAATATTGCTGTTAAGAATATAACAGGAATATCTTCTGTATTATTATTTGATTTCAACTCTCTAAACACTTCAAAGCCATCCATATCTGGCATCTGAATATCTAACAGTATCAAGTCAATCTCTTGTTCATTAACTATTTTTAATGCCTCTTTTCCACTAAATGCTTTAAATATATTAATTCTATCGAAACTATGATTGTTAACTTTAATCTCTTGAATTAAAGCTTCAAGCGAATATAAATTTGCTTCTATATCATCTACTGCTAAAATATTTACTTCAACTTTTTCCACTTTTTTGCTCCATCATCATTAATATTTATTCAAAAATAATACTAAACAAGGCTCCTCCATCGTTTTCAACACTAATTTTAGCTCCATACTTATCTGCAATCAATTTACAAAGGTATAGTCCAACTCCAGTTCCTCCACTTTCACCTTTTGTAGTAAAGTTTAACTTAAATATATCATCTATAACATCTTCAGAAATTCCATTTCCACTATCTTTTACTCTAATAATTGTCTTTGAACTATCTTTTATACAACTAATATCGATTACTCTATTTTCGTTTTTCACATTACTATTAACCATCTCATCTTTTGCATTGTTAATCAGATTAATTATAAGATGCTTAATATCATTTTCAATAGCATTTATAAATATTGCATCATCACATGAAATATTTAATTGAATACTACTTTTCATTAAATCATCTTTTAATAAAACTGTAATCATCTCAAAGAGAGATTTTAAATCTATTTTATCTTTTTTATCATCTGATATAAAAAACTTTCTAAATTCATCTATTGTGCTTACTAAATGAGTAATTTGGTTATCTATCTTTTCTTGATACTTTTTTATATGTTCAGGTTGCACTAATTCATTTTCATCAAGAAGTAACTGACTATATAAAGATATTAAATTTAATGGTTGCTTCCATTGATGTGCTACTGCATCTACAATCTCTCCCATAGCTGCCATTTTTGATTGTTCTATTAGAACTCTCTCTTGCTCTTTTAGCTCTTCTAATTGCTCTTTAACCTTTTCCTCTAATGATTTTTTATACTCTTTATTCTCTTTATGTATTTTAATATTGTTGATTGTCTTAAATAGCTGTATTTGAAATTGATCAATCTCTATTGGCTTTAGCAAATAACCCTCAACACCAAGTTTTATCCCTTGAAGTAAATGCTTTGTTTCTGTATGTGCAGATAGTACCAATATTGGAATCTGTGAATCTATCTCTTTAATTTTACTAGCCATATCTAATCCATCCATTTTAGGCATAGTAATATCAGTTATGATTATGTCAACATCATTATCTTGAAACTTTTTCAAACCATCTTCACCATTAACAGCTACAATAATTGTTTCAAAAAAATACTCTAAAATATGTTTAGTTATCTCTCTTGATATAATGTCATCTTCTACATATAATAGCTTTAAGTCTGTTTTTTTATTCATATCTAACATCTAGTATCTCCTTCATTATTATTCAAAATATCAGTAATCTCTTGCTTTATTTGAAATATAATTTTCTCAGCACTATCTACCATTATTAGATAATCAATTTTTTCATGTAACTTAGCACTTTTTTCCATTTTAAGTGCAAGAGCTTGTAGTTGTTTAAAGTGTAAATTTCCTGCTGAGCCTTTAATAGAATGGGCTATCGAAGAGATTTCATCAAAATCACCTTTTTCTACGGTATCTCTAAGATTTAAAATTATTGTATCAATAGTATCTACATATTTTAATAAAAGTTTCTTTAATATCTCATCTGGCAATTGAAGAGCTTCTCTAATATCTTCCATATTAACCATATGTTCAGGCGCAGCTATACTACTTTGAGCTTTAACAACTACTTTTTTAACATCATCAGTTTTAGTAGATTTTAAATGCTTATCTAATACATTTAAAAACTCATTGTGTACAATAGGTTTAGACAGATAGCTATCAAAACCTAATTCAAGAAACCTACTCTTATCCCCACCCTTGACACCATCACCTAGTCCTATAATCTCACCCTTTGTTGCATTAGCATCTGACAGCTCTTTAATATAATCCTCAATTGTAAGTTTCAGTTCATCTTCTTGAACTGGTTTAATCAAATATTTTACAACATTTAACTCAATGGCTTTTATTAAATCTTCAGGGTCTTTTTTAGATGACAAAAGAATAACTTGCATACCATACTTCTCTTTTAACTCTTCTGCGAAATCTAATCCACTTCCATCTGCTAAATCAATTTCAGTAATAATTAAATCATACTCATCTGAAGCAACTAATATACGAGCATTATAAATTGTATCTGACCACCTAACATCAAAACTTAATTTCAGTAGATTATTTAAAACCGATTGTGATTCATTTTTTCTATCTACTATATAAAATTTTAAATCTATTCATTTAAAATCTAAACCCTTTTGACTATTAGACTTCTTGCAAAACTCTAGCAGTCATCAGAGGCTAAAGAAGTGGTGAGGTTGTGCAAGAAGTCTAATTTATATATTACACTGCATTGAAGTTTCAACCATTAAGCGTGCTGTATGGTCATTTTCTACAACAATATTTTTAAGGTTAAGAGCCTCTAGTTCACTTTTTTCTTCATTACTGTGAACTTTTACAACAGTATGAGTATTATGAGTTAGTTCTTCAACACTCTTACATACCAAATAAATTTTCTCACTATTATCAATAGCAACAACGACAGATGCAGCCTCTTTAATTTTAACTGCCTCTAAAATATCCTTTTGCGCAGCATTTCCAAAGAAAACATAATCTCCTATTTCACGACCCTTTTTTACAAGTTTATGATTATGTTCAACTATTACATAAGGAAGCCCTCTCTCTTTAAGTAAAGATGCCACCTGTTGTCCAAGATTTCCATAACCTAAAATTACTGTATGGTTTTGTAGTGGTGCAGAAGCTAGGTTAGGAAGAGGATCCTCAGCTTCATGATCAATTAAATCTGCAAATCTGCCCAAATGACTCAATACAAATGGCGTCATAATCATAGTTATAATAATCACAACTGTAAATATTTGTGCCTGTGAAGCATCTATTAGATTCTTAGAACTTGCAAGGCTAAATATTGCTAAAGCAAACTCACCAACTTGAAAAAGAGACATTGATGCTTTTAGTGCCGTTCTTTTTGCTACTGAGTAACTAAGAATTTTATATATAATCAAAGTTTTAAAGAGCATGATTACAGGAAGAAGTACTAAAATAGTCCAAATATTTTGAGATATAATTTCAAAATCAATCTGCATCCCAACTGTAATAAAGAATACACCCAATAGTAAATCTCTAAATGGCACTAGATCAGCAACAACTTGATGTTTAAAGTGAGTTTCTGAGATCAGCATACCTGCTAAAAACGCTCCCAAAGAGTATGAGAAACCTAATAGATGAGCAAAATATGATGCGCTTATAACAATTAAAAGAACAAAACCTATAAAAATTTCAGATGAGCCACTATCCCCTACTACATCAAAAATATACTCTAAAACATACTTTCCAACCAGCCATAAAACAACCAATAGTACAACAGCACCTGCAAATGTTTTTAGAAGTAGTAGTGCTATATGCTGATCAGTTGATGAAAAAATATCTACCATCAAAAGTATAGGAACTACAGCTATATCTTGAAAAAGTAATATTCCTAGTACATTACGTCCGTGTGGTTTACTAATATCCCCATTTTCATTTAAAGTTTTAAGCACAATCGCAGTTGATGAAAGAGCAACTGCTGAACTAATTACAACTGCTGTTTTAAACTCTAAATCTAAAAATAGCACAACCAATAATGTAAATAATATAGCACTAAATGTGACCTGTAAAAATCCAAAACCAAAGACCTCTTTCTTCATCTGCTGAAGATGCCTAATCGAGAACTCTAGACCTATCGTAAACATTAAAAAGACTATTCCAAATTCACCTATCTCTTGCAACCATTTATTGTGTACTGCCGCATGAAGTCCAAAACCATATGCGATAATAGTACCAGTTACAATGTAGCCGATAATTGTTGGGATTCCAAGACGTTTTAAGAACAAGTTTAAAACTGTAGCTATAAGTATAGCTGATACGATAACTGATAACATGCTAGCATTATAGTATAATTTTTAATCTAAAGGAGTCTCATGCAAGAAATTGTTACCACAATTGTAGATGCTATTTCAGGATTTGGTTATATAGGAATCTTTATTATGATGTTTTTAGAGAGTAGCTTTTTCCCATTTCCAAGTGAAGTGGTTATGATTCCAGCTGGATACCTAATCTTTACAGGACAGATGAGTTGGACACCAGCACTTGGAGCTGCAATTATTGGTTCACTTGCTGGTGCGCTATTAAATTACTATCTCGCTATTAGCCTAGGTCGAAAATTACTCCTGCGATATGGTCGTTATATTTTTATGACTGAAGAGAAAATGGACAAACTTGAAAGTTTCTTCAAAAAACATGGAGCAATTTCCACTTTTACAGGAAGATTAATTCCAGGTATTCGTCAATATATCTCTTTTCCAGCAGGTCTTGCACGTATGAAAATGGCTCCATTCATTATTTATACAGGAGCTGGTGCTGGAATTTGGGTTTTAGTACTAACAGTTTTAGGGTTTTTAATAGGTGAAAATCAAGACTTAGCAAAAGAGTATCTCCACCAAATTCTATTAGTTACACTATTTTTAGTAGCTTTAGTTATTGCACTGTATATTAAGCGCACTCGTAACGAAATAGATGTCTGAGTAATAGTGCTGGGATAACTGTTGTAATAATTATTACAAAAATAAGTACAGAGTATGTTTCATTATCTAAAACGCCGTTTACTTGACCTATTTTTGCAAAAATAAGTCCTACTTCACCACGAGGTATCATTGAGATTCCAATAAGCATTTTATTATTGGAACATTTTTGACTTATCATAAATGCTCCAAAATATTTACCAAGTACTGCAATCAAAGTAAAACCTATTACTTCATACCAAAATATTGAAGATCCAAACGCAATATCAGAAAAATCAATTGAGACTCCAACCATAACAAAAAATATTGGTGTAAAAAGCTCTGCAACAGGAATTGTACCCTGTTTAATTTTAGCAAAAAAGTCTATATCACGCTGAAGACCATAACCATTAGGCAATACAAATGCTTGAGAAAGGGCAATCCCAACAGCAAATGCACCCAAAATTACTGGTGCACCCATAGAGTGTGCAACATATGAGAAAAGTAAAATAATGGCAATTATAGAGCTTGAAACTAATCCACTGTAGTTAGACTTTGGACAAAATTTTCTAACAAGAAGTCCTAAAAAGTTTGCAATAATTGGAGCAACTGTTATAAAAAGTAAAATTTGAAATGATATATAAGCAGTATGGGCATATGAGAAATCTTTTGTAATAGCAAAATCATATACAAATGCAAGAACTATGACTCCAATTATGTCATCCAATACAGCTGCACCAAGAACTATTTGAGCTATGTTTGTTTGATCTCTGTGAATATCTTTAAGTACTCTTAATGTGATTCCAATACTAGTAGCTGTAAGTGTACCACCAATAAAAAGTGAAGCAAATGTAGATAAATTAAATACGTAAAAACTTAGTAAATAAGCACCTAAAAAAGGTATAACTGCACCAAAAAATGCAACACTAATAGCTTTTAGTCCTGCTTGTTTTAGTCGTTTAAAGTCTGTATCTAATCCAACATCAAACAATAACAACAAAATACCAATTTCTGCAAGAAGTGCAAGAACACGTCCAGGTTCTACAAAACCCAACATTGATGGGCCAAGTACCACACCTGCTAAAAGTTCCCCAAGAACTGATGGTATCCCCAAACGAGTAAATAGTTCACCAAACAGTCTTGCTACGATAATTATAAGAAATAGTGTGAAAAATATCTCATGAATTTGCATAAAAACACCTCACTGAGTATCATGATAGTATTTTTTTCTTTAAACTTAAATAGTTTTAGTTTTGACTATATCACAAACTAGAAATTTTTCTACCTCTTGAGCACTGATAGGCTTACTAAAATAGTAACCCTGCACTACTTTACAACCTATTTTTGTTAATACATCTAATTGACCTTTAGTCTCAACACCCTCTGCAACGACATCCATACTCATAGCATTAGCAAGGGCAATAATTGATTCAGAGATTGCTAAATCATTACTATCAGTAACTATATCATCTATAAATGATTTATCTATCTTAATTGTCTGTACAGGGAAACGTTTTAAATAACTAAGACTAGAGTACCCTGTTCCAAAGTCATCAATTGAAAGTTTAATACCTAACTCATTTAAAGACATTAACTTCTCTTGCATTTTATCAACATCATGCATCAATAGACTTTCAGTAAGTTCAAGTTCAATACATGAGCCTACTCCCTTTTTTGTACAACTAGTTTCAATAAAGTCTAAAAAACTCTTCTGATTAAACTGTTTGGCAGAAACATTTATAGATACAAGCACATCTTTATACCCTTTTGCTCTCCATTTTTTTATCTGTCTAGCAACTTTTTCAATTACCCAAGAGCCTAACTCTTTTATAAAGCCATTCTCTTCTGCTACCCAAATAAATTCAGATGGCATAATAAGGCCAAAGTCTGGTCTTTCCCATCTTATTAAAGCTTCTAAGCCTATAGTTTCATTTGTTTTTACATCTATCTTAGGTTGATAATGTAAAACAAACTCATGATTAGCAAGCCCATCGCGTAAGAGTTCACCCATGTGTAGTTGACGCTTAATATTATCATTTAACTCTTGTTTAAAAAACTGAAAGTTATTTTTGCCCAACGCCTTTGCCTTATGCATTGCAACATCAGAATTTTGAAAAAGCTCTTTTGAGGAGTTACCATCTTTAGGATAAAAACTAATTCCCATACTTGAAGAGATGTGAATTTGCTTATTCTCTAATTCAAACGGATAGTTAAAAACATCCAAAACCCTTTGGGAAAAAGTAGCAATATTTGAGATATTTTCTTCATATAATAAGATAAGAAATTCATCTCCTCCTATTCGAGAGAAAATATCATACTCACGCTTTAAATTATTAACTCTATTTGCAATTTTCACAAGCAGCATGTCACCGACAGAATGACCATGAGTATCGTTAATGAGTTTAAAATTGTCTAAATCCAAAAATATAACTACAAACTTCTTCTCATCTCTACTTGCCATATCAATAGCTTTATCAAGGTAGTTAAAAAACATTGTTCTATTTGGTAAAGATGTAAGAGAATCATAATGAGCTAACTCCTCTAGCTTACATATGTACTCTTTCTCTTTTTTGTTATATCTATTTTGCTGGATATAAAAAATATAGATTATAAAAAGTCCAATTATCCATACAAATATATTTGCCATAACAATAATTTTGTCAACGTTACTTTCCAATGAAAGCATCGTATATATAGAGATGGATACAAATAATGTCCATATAAAAAATGACAAAACGACAATTCCAAAACGAATAATTATAGTGCTCATAATTGCTATTGTACCAACATTGCGCTACAATTTTGTAATTTTTCTACAGGCAGGTAAAATGTTACAAACAGTAAATTTAATCAAACGATTCGGAAATAGAATACTCTTTGAAAATATAAATATTAAACTAGACAGACACAAACGTTATGGGCTAATTGGTGCAAATGGTGCAGGTAAAACTACATTTTTAAAAATATTATCAGGTAGCGATAATGAATTTGATGGTGATGTTCAGATTGAATCAGGACTACGTGTTGGAGTTCTTGGACAGAACCAATTTGCTTTTGAAGACTTTAGTATAAGTGACGCCGTTCTTTATGGGAATAGACGCTTGTATGATGCAACTAAAGAGAAAGAACACCTCTATGCTACAGGTGATTTTGAAGATGACGCTGTAAACAATCGTTTGGGCGAACTTGAGATGATTAGCGTAGAAGAGGATCCAACTTATGAAGCACCTGTAAAAATTGGCAAAATTTTAGAGGGTCTTGGTATTCCTGAGTCTGAACATCAAAATAAAATGAGTGAATTAGATAGTGCTGATAAATTCAAAGTTTTACTAGCACAAGTACTTTTTCCAAAACCTGACATTCTATTCTTAGATGAGCCTACAAATAACTTAGATATAAATTCTATTGGTTGGTTAGAGCAACAACTGCAACGCCACGAGGGAACTATGGTTATTATCTCTCACGATAGACACTTTTTAAATGCTGTTGTTACAAATATACTAGATGTTGACTACCAACAGATTCGCCCATTTACTGGAAATTATGATGACTGGTATATCGCTTCAACTATTATGCAAAAACAGATGGAAGTTGATCGTGATAAAAAGCTAAAAGAGAAAGATCAATTAGAAGCATTTGTAAGAAGGTTCTCTGCAAATGCTTCAAAAGCTAAACAGGCAACATCACGTAGAAAACAGCTTGAGAAGCTAAATATTGATGACATTAAGCCATCTAGTAGACGCGACCCTAGTATAGTTTTTAAACCAAATCGTGAACTCGGTGTTGAAATTTTAGACCTGAAAGAAATCTCTAAAAGTTATGATGGAAATGTTGTTCTTGATAATATCAACTTTAGAATTGAAGCTGGTGATAAAATAGCACTAATAGGTGCAAACGGTATAGGAAAAACAACTCTTTGTAACATAATGATGGAAGAGATACAGCCAGATAGTGGGACTGTTAAATGGGGAGCAACAGTAGAAAATGGTTATTTTCCCCAAAATACTACAGATAAAATTACAGGTGATATAACACTTTATGAATGGCTACGTGGATTTAACCCTAAAGGTGACTTAGCAGAGGTTAGAAACTGTTTAGGAAGAATGCTTTTTAGTGGAGAGGAGCAAGAAAAAAGTGTTCAATCAATTAGTGGTGGAGAAAAGCACAGAATGATGCTTTCAAAGTTAATGCTTGAGGGGGCAAATGCTCTTGTACTAGATGAACCAACCAACCACTTAGATCTTGAAGCAATTATCGCGTTAGGTGAAGCACTACTGCAGTTCAAGGGTGCAGTACTTTGTGTCTCTCATGACCGCGAACTACTTGATGCTTACGCCAATAGAATTATTGAAATTAAACCAGGTGGAAAAATAGTAGACTTTAAAGGTTCTTACGAAGAGTATGTAAATTTAAATGAATCATAACTTATGTAACTAACTAGTAACTTAATTTTATTATAATAGTAATTCATTTAATTTTAGTTAAAGGATTACTAAATATGCCGAGTTTTGTTAGAAAAATGTACACCACAATAAAAGCCAAAATAATAATGCTTATCGTCGTTGGTATAGTATCGATGATAGGTATTATAGCTTTTAGCCTTAATACTCTTCACAAATCTTCAAACCAATTTCATACACTAGATACGCAAGAACTTAAACTATTAACATTAAGTAAAGATATTAAGTTCAATGTTGTACAAGTTCAACAATGGCTTACTGACATCTCCGCTACTCGTGGAGCTGAAGGTTTTGATGATGGCTATGAAGAAGCAGAAAATCATGCCAAAGAGCTTAAAAAACTTCTCATAGATTTAAATAATCTTAGTGAGATATTTGCAGATGAGATTATGCAAAATAGAATTTCAAAAACTTCTAAAGAGTTGAATATAGTATTTGATTCATTCTACAATACTGGTAAAAAGATGGCACAGTTTTACATCGATGAGGGTCCTAAAGGTGGTAATGCTTTTATGGGTACCTTTGATGAAGAGGCTGGAAAGATGGCTAATGTACTAGATGGCTTGTCAGATTTAGCACAAACTAATTTCGACATCTCAAAAAGTGAATATAGTCACACAATTAAAACAAGTCAAACTATTATGCTTTCTATAGCAATAGTTGCAATAATCGCATCTCTTTTTATGGGTATTGCAACTATTTTAGGAGTTGTTAAACCCATAAATAAACTTACTTTAGTTGCACGTGAGTTAGCAAGTGGTGATGCCGATTTAACTAAACGCCTGCATTTAGTTGTTCAAGATGAAATTGGTTATGCAGCAATTCATATTGATAGCTTTATAGAAAAAGTTCAATCTATCATTAGTGATGCTCAGATGCAATTAGCAAACAATGAAAAATCAGCTACACAGTTAGAAGAGATGTCAGTTGCTTTCTCATCTCGAAGCAGTGATGCAAGTAAAATTGTACTAAAGGCGGTTAATGATTCAACTGATGCTAATAGTGAGTTAATGAGAGCCGTAGATGATAATTTAACAATGCAAAATTCAATTAAACAATCTTTTAGTGACATTAAAGAGGCTCAAGAGCTAGTTGATAATGTTGCACAAAATGTTGCTAAAACTGCTCAAGTAGAAGAGGATTTATCTGTAAAATTAAATGAACTAAACAGCAATACAAGTCAAGTAAAAAATGTACTCTCTGTTATATCTGACATTGCAGAACAGACAAACCTATTAGCTCTTAACGCTGCTATTGAAGCCGCTCGCGCTGGAGAACATGGTCGTGGATTTGCAGTCGTTGCGGATGAAGTTCGTAAACTTGCAGAACGTACACAAAAAAGCTTGCAAGATATTCAGATGACGCTTAACTTAATAACTCAAGCCGTTATGGATGTCTCAAGTGATATGAATAGTAATGTAAAAAACATTCAAACTGTATCTGAACAGTCTGACACTCTGCGTGAGCGTATCATCTCAACTTCAACTGTTATGGAGGAAGTAGCATCCCAAGGTGAAAAGTCTATAAAAGTAAATGAGAGTGTCAAAGATAATATTCAAAGAATAATAGGTGAAATTAATAACATCGAGCAAATCACTCAAAACAATATGGATAGCGCAAAAGATATGTTAGATATTAGTCATGGACTATCAGATACTACTAGCACTACTAATGAGCTGTTTAGTCAATTTAAAACGTAAATAATTATCGCCACTATGGCGATAACTCCTTAAACTGCAAATACTTCCACAATTCAAAAATATACAATACTTATAAACAAAGAGTAATAAAATAATAATATTAATAATGATTTAATTAAAGATTATTATTTATAGTCGATATATATGTAGAATTATTTTTTCCATAGGTAATATTACTAGTTTCTACAATAATAAATATCGATTTTAAAGTTAGATTTTATAATTGGTTCTAATTAAAAGGATAATAGATGTTTTTCACTAATCCAGATAATACAATTGTAGGGAGCCATACACCTGAAACAATAAAGTTAAGTTCAAAAAAGTATGGTACTGTAACACTTGGACAATTGAATATTATTAAAGAGCGCAATAGCCAATATAATATATTTCATAAAAATTTCAATCCCGATTATGCTACGTCTAGACTGAACCATAACACTGATTACTCTTTAGATATTCAAGCTATAAAGAATAGTAACTCTACAGCTAATTATATGAGCGGTGATTATAATACTAACTCAAGAAGTAGTGGCTATGTTTTTCTTAAGTTCCAAGTAAAAAGCGATGGATTGTTTAATGCAACAATTGACATTGATGGAGTAAAAGGGAGTTTAATATTTGACTTAAATGAAAGTAACACCATTGATGCTTTATCAGAAAATTTAAACGTTATGGACTTATTCTCTTTAGATGATAATAGAGATGGTCTTTTAAATGAAGATGACGAATACTTTGACAAGTTAAAAGTAGTTATGACTAATAAAAACTCTGAAAATATCATGGTTAACCTCTCTAGCCTAGTCTCTTTTATAAATTTAGAAGATTATATTGATAAAGATAAGATACCAGAACATATAGATAATCAATTTTTACGATATACAGACCCAAGATATTCGTATGATAAATATGACAAAGAGCTATTGAATGATGTGTTCGATGAATTAGCTAATGAAGATGGATGGATAAAGTTAAATAAAGATACAGCGCCAATGTTTGAGAGTTTAGCCTATAAAAGAAAAAATATTGAAGGGGATAGTTATCTTCAAAAAATCAATAAACATGCAGTTGTATATAAACCTGAATCAAACAAATATCGTATTGCTACAGGGTTTAATCAATATTATACTGCTAGTCAAGAAGGAAATCCAAATAATTTTGCAGGTTTTAGCTCTTACATGAAGAGCGATGCAAAAAATGGTGTAGGCTACACTAGTATGAGCGATGTAAATGGTGCAAATCTTATTGCTGTACAGCAAGATAGATTTTCAAATATCTATAAAGCATATAATGATTTACTGGATAGTGGTGCCACAAAAAGAGAATTTATTAAAATCGAAAAAGAGTTTGAAAGAATAACTCGCCTAGATTTCTCAAAAGAAAACCTCGAAAAAGTAAAAAAAGAAGTTGACAGTGGCAAACTTACAGATACTTTCATAGATATGGATACTATTGTTGGCATTAAAAAAGATGGCAATAGAGGCTACTTGTTATTATTTGACACAAAAAGAGTAGTTCGAGTAGATGATTTGTATTTTAACACAGGTGACTTTTTAAAAATGGATGGAAATAAAAGAGTTTCTTCTTTGTTTGAAGATGAAGTCTTAGACTTTGATTTTAATGAAGATTTTGTAATTGATACAAACGAATTAAACTTTGAAAGCTTCTCATATAAGGATGATAGTAGATTTAAAACCCTAAAAGAAGCTGGTGTAAAATTAATAGAAATACATAAAGATACAGAAAAAGTCAGGTTTGAATTGGTATTTGAAAATGGAGATAAAAAAGGTATTGATACACTATATAAAGTTATTGACTTAGATAAAGCAAACAAGATGAATTCTGCTAATGAGTTAAATGCATTTCTTAACCATCCTTACCAAAGTAAGATTAAAAATAAGAATGAGGCTTTGTATTTAACTTGAGTATATCAATATAAAAATGTCAATTATAAAATAAGTACAAATAACTAAAAAAGGCTTACAATGTATATAACTAACACAGATAATAAAATTATATATACTGGTTTTAAAAATACAGAGCTTGAGCATACTAGCTTAATAGAATCATCTAAATCAGAGATGGAACCTAATATAGTAAATGCCAGAGCATTAACAAGCAAAGAGACATTTGAGTATGCTCTTGATATAGGACAAATTCTTCAGCTTGGTAATGTAATGAGTCACTCTAGTGGTGATTATATATCTAGGAATAGATACAATTATGGAGATTTGGAAATTTTAAAAACTCCTAAATTTCTTGGCGGTGGTGGTGCAACAATGGACATTAGTGGAATAGAAGGAAGTTTAATATTTGATTTAAATGATAATAATAGGATAGATTATGGAGGAGAAAATTTAAATATTAAAAGCTTATTTGCCTTAGACGATAATAGAGATGGAGTTTTAGATGAAAGAGATGAATACTTTGATAAGCTAAAAATAGTTTTTACAGATAAGAATTCAGAAAATAAAATGGTAGAACTATCTAGTATAGTTAATTTTATTAATTTGGAAGACTATATAGATGAACATAAATTAAAATCTTATAGAGAGAAAAATTTAAATAACTCTGGTATACAATATATAGACCCAATATACACTCACGATAAATATAATTCAAGTACAGTAGATAGTATGATTGATAAATTTGCGAATGAAGATGGTTGGCTAGAATTTAATGATGATACCGCTAAGTTTCTTGCAAACCTTGCATACAAAAGAGAAGATTTAGATGGCAATGATTATCTTCAAAAAGTGAATACTCAAGGAGTAGCATATAAGCTAGATGAAACAGGAGAGCATGGAGTAAATTTTTATAATGGTAAAAGTGCATTTTTGAATTCATATTATGGGAATAGCTATCATCATGTTGATGACCTCCCAGGTTTTAGCACCTACATGAAAAGCGGAGAAGAAAACGAAGTAAAATTCACAACCCTAGACGACGTAAACGCAGAAAACCTACAATTCGTACAAAAAGATAGATTCGATAACATCTATAATGAGTATCACAAACTAGTAGATACTAACGCTAACCAAAGAGAATTTAGAAAGTATGAAAAAGAGTTTGAAAGAATAACTAATTTAGATTTTTCTAAAGAGAATCTAGAAAAAGTAAAAACAGAAGTAGATAAGGGAAATCTAACAGATACTTTTAAAGATATGGATTCCTTAGTAGCAATAAAGAAAGATGGTAATGGTGGTTACATTCTAAAGTTTGATACAGATAGAACAGTTCAAGTAGATGAACTCTATTTTAATACAGATGACTTTTTAAGAATGGAAGATGGAAGAAGAGTCTCAATTTTGTTTGAAGAAGAAGTTTTAGAGTTTGACACAAATGATGATTTAGTAATAGATAAACAAGAGATGAACTTTGAAAGCTTTGCATATAGAGATGAAGGTAAACTAAGAACTCTAAAAGAAGCAGGAGTTAAACTAATAGAACTTAATAAGAATACAGAAAACATTCAATTTCAATTAGCCTTTAAAGATGGCCTTAGTAAAACAGTAGACACACTTTATAAAGTTATAGACCTAAGCAAACAAAACAGAGTAAGTTCAGTAGAAGAGTTAAATGCAATAATCAATCATCCTTATCAGAACAGGGTTGAGGGGAATAAGGAGACTTTGCATTTGGCTTGATTGCATTTTGTAAGTTTATTGTATAATTCAGTGATACTACTATAAAGGCGCTTTAATGACGATGCTTACTATTCAAATTGAATCTGATTCAATGGCTAATAAGATTAAGTGGCTTTTACAACATTTCAAAAAAGATGGTGTTCAAATTTTTGATGATGAGACCGAAATTATTTCAAAAGATGAAAAAGATTATACTTTATTAAGTCAAGTTGATAACGAAGAAAGAACTACATTTGAAGATTATTTAAAAAATGAAAATAGAATTATCTAAAAGTGCTATAAAAGATTTAAAAAGTATTCAAGACCCATATAGAAAACATATTGAAAAAAGAATTTCAACTCTTGCACAATTTCCAAATGTGTCTGGGATTAAAAAACTTACAAATTATCAACCTCCATATAGGCTACGAGTTGGAAACTACAGAATTTTATTTAAGAATGAATCAGATACCATATTTGTAGGACGCATTCTACACAGAAGTGAAGCTTACAGCTAAAATTAACTGCACTATAAAATAAAATTAGAATAATACAATTCAATATTATGATTAACTTTAAAGTCCCTTAACTATATTACTTTGATAATAAATATACCTTGTAGTACATTTGATGTACCACTTTACACAAGATTTAGGAAAATGGACTTAAGTAAGAAAAACAGAGTAGATTCAACTGAATAGTTAAATAAGATTATCAATCATCCTTATCAGAACAGGCTTGAAGAGGATGGGCAGACTCTGCATTTGGCTTGATGGATAAAATGATATAGATTACACTTTGACTTAATCATATATATTTGTAATTATTAGCTATTTATGCTATAAATACAAATATATATTATTAAAGGTGTAATGTGTTACAAAAAATATCAATATACTTATTTAATAAACATATTGCTGACATGTATCAAGATAATGATAGAGTTTATTTAAAACAGGTTGGTAACTCATGTTATAAAGCCAGTCCAATATCTATCTCAAAAGACATCAAAGAGATAGAAACATCACATCTTAATTTTTTAGAAAAAGTTGCAGGATTTATCAGTGACTCCCTACCTGGAAGTTTTGGGAATGGAGTATTAAATAACTTTTTTTTACAAAATAGTAATAAATATCCAACTGTAAGTGAGAAATTACTATTTATTGGTAACAAAGGACTTGGTGCCTTGACTTTTGAACCATCAATGGAACATAATAATACTGATGAGACTATAGAATTAAAGTCTATGTTTGAAAAAGCAAAAGAGTTACAAAAAGGTGGAGACTATCACTCTTTACATAGTGCATTTTTAGTTTCTGCACACTCATTTGTAGGTGGCGCAAGAAGCAAAGCAGTTGGCGCGATCAATCTTGATACAGGTTTAGTTTATTTAGGAGATAGAACTAAGTCACTTAAAAATGGATATATACATGCCATCATAAAGTATGATGATACAGCAGGCGATGATGAAAATAGATCAACATATTCAAAAATTGAGTATATCTATCACTTGTTAGCAAAAAAAAGTGGCATAAAGATGATGGATTGTTACTTGCTTGAGGCAAATGGTAAGCACCATTTTATAACAAAAAGATTTGATATAGAACCTAATGGTAAAAGGTATCATATTCATTCACTTGCTGGACTTTTACATATAGATTATAATATTCCAAGAGCTATTGGATATGAAGATTTACTAAGGACTGCAATAAAGCTTAATGCAATAGATAGTATTAAACAACTATTTTTGCAGATGTTATTTAATTATATGTTTGTTAATCAAGATGATCATAGTAGAAACTTTTCATTTATGTGTGATGAAGATTTTAAATATAGAGCAACTCCTGCTTATGATCTCACATTTTCAAAAGGAGAGAAACAGACAGTAGAACATCAACTATCACTTTATGGTAAACCACTTTCTAAAATTACAGTTGATGATATTGCAAAACTTTCCATGGAGTTTTCAGTAGATTTAGAATTTGTTGCTACTTCAATTGAGACTATGAAAAATTTAAGAGATAGTGAACTCCCAAAATTATTAAAAGAGTATCAAGTATCAAATATTAAACAAAATAAAATACTAAAAGAGGTAAATAAAAGAGACTTGCAAGGAGCCCTAAATGAGTAGTGAATTACTAGAGAAGTTAAAACAATCACAAAAAAATATAAAAAAATCAGTAAAAGAAAAATTGAACCCAAATAGCCCTTTTTTAAATCTTACGGATGAAGAGGTGGCATTAGTTCTAGCACTTCGAGCAAAAAACTTGAGAATCTCACAAAATAAAAAACAGAAAGAGTTTAGCAATAAGGCAAACCTAAGCTCACCTACAACATATTCAAATTTTGAGCAAACAGGTCTTATATCTATTGTAAACTTTATAAAAGTTATGAGAAACTTTGGAAGACTTAACGAACTTGAAGAACTCATGCAACCAACAATTGCACAAAAGATTGATGATTTACAAAAAGAAAAAAAACATAGAGTAAGATATTGAAGTAAAACTTCATAAAGTTATAGACCTAAGCAAACAAAACAGAGTAAGTTCAGTAGAAGAGTTAAATCCAATAATCAATCATCCTTATCAGAACAGGGTTGAAGAGGATGGTCAAACTCTACATTTGGCTTGAATTATAGGCAAAAAGGTAGTTTAGATAAGTTATGTTAATCAAATTATTTATTTAAGAATATTATATTTATAATAATGTTAATATATCTTTATGAGTTCAAGTTTTGTAGTTTTATTAGTTGAAGACGAAGCAGTTACCCGTAAATTTATTCATTTATCTCTTAATGGCATATTTGATGAAATACTTATTGCGAGTGATGGCAAAGAGGGTTTAAAACTTTTTAATGAAAATAAAGAGCGTATCACGCTTATAATTAGTGATATTACTATGCCAAATATGAATGGTATAGAGATGTCAAGAATGGTACGAAAACAAAATAAAGATATTCCAATTATTCTACTTACTGCACATGATGATGCTTCATTAGTTGTAAATGCATTAAATGCAGGTGTAAATCACTACATGCTTAAACCAATAGAGACTCATAATCTTTTAAACGAAGTTATACATTATAAAAATGAACAGTTTCATAAAGATGAAGTAGTCCGTTCATTAAAACTACTAAAGCAGTATAGAGATATTATTGATGATACAACCATTCTTTCTAAAACAGATTTAAAAGGAAAAATAACTTACGCCAACAATGAATTTTACAAAATATCTGGTTACTCTGAAAATGAATTAATAGGCTCTAGTCATAATATTGTACGTCATCCCGATACAGAAAAAAGTACATTTAGAAATATGTGGAAAACAATTAAAAGTGGAAAAAATTGGAGTGGTAATATTAAAAACCTTGCAAAGGATGGCTCTGTATATTACACAAAAGCCTTTATCTCGCCAATAAAAAATCATGATGATGAGATCATAGAGTATATTGCAATTAGACATGATATTACTGAAATTGTTGAAGCTAGAAATAAAATTGAAGAATCACAACGTGAAATGATATATCGTATGGGTGAGATAGGTGAAACAAGATCAAAAGAGACTGGTCAACATGTAAAAAGAGTAGCTGAATACTCCTATCTTCTAGCAATTTTGAGTGGATTGAGTGAAGAAGACTCTATGTTGCTTAAAAATGTTTCTCCCATGCATGATATTGGAAAAGTAGCAATTGCAGATGCCATTTTAAATAAAGCAGGTACTTTAACAAATGAAGAGTTCAATCAGATGAAAAGTCATGCTGTAGCTGGTTATGAACTCTTATATAATTCTAGTCAACCTATGCTACAAGCTGCAGCTATTGTTGCTAATGAACACCATGAAAAATATGATGGTACTGGTTATCCAAATGGGAAAAAAGCAGAAGAGATACATATATATGGACGTATAACTTCATTAGCTGATGTTTTTGATGCACTTGGAAGTAATCGTGTCTATAAAAAAGCTTGGGATTTAGAAGATATTTTACTTTTTATCAAAGAAAACAGAGCGACTCAATTTGATCCTAAACTTGTGGATCTATTTTTTGACAATCTTGATAAATTTCTTGATATTCGTAATGCCTTAACAGACACTGTCTAAGATTAGAAAATTTACTCCAAGTATTACAAGAATATTTAATTAAAGTAAGGAAAAAAATGTTTAATATAGAAAAGAAATTAATTACCACTATGACATTATCGTTACTAATAATGATGGTTATATTTACTATTATTGATTGGAGTGTTGATGGGTTTAATTTACTAAAATTTCAACAATATGAGTTCTATTTTCAATCATTTGTCTCAATTGCAGGACTTGCTTTTACCTCAATAATGGCCATAACAGTTTTTATAATATATAAAAAGACAAAATTATCTTCATTAAAATACATGTCACTTAGTTTTTTACTAACTTCTTTTGCCTATATGAGTATAGGCTATCACTCATCTTATTGTAAAGTTTGTAGTGATTTGACTATGTGTAGCGCAAGCCATAACTATTCGAACTACTTGATTGTTATTGCCTTTGTAATATTTGTCTTAACAGTGCTCCTTATTAATATAAAAAACAGTATTTCAATATTAAAGATATTTTCCTATGGACTTATCACTGCTAGTTCAATATTATTAATAATTTTATTTATAAGTATAGAATTTATTGAAACCCCTGGTGTTCTCTTCTATGAGCTAGGCAACATTAACTTACAAGGATTCGTTTTCATATTTCCTCTGTTTTTGATGGCATTCACATTAATATATTTAAGAAAAAAAGGCAACATAAAGAGAGTGGTTTTAATAATATTCTCATTGTTATCACTTAGCTTCATCCCTCAAGCTTATCACATATTTTTATGCAAAGATTGTCATGTTATGGAGTGTTCAGAGTTCTATGTATTTGCAGGACTACTCATGCATATTGCGCTAGGATTATTTGTATACTCTCTTAGTCAACAGATAAAAGAGGAGAACAGCTGATTCAATGAAAACAACCTTAACAAATAAGCTACTAAAGTTTATCCTATCCATTTTTATTATACCCGTTGTATTAATACTAACATTTTACTATCTCTATTTAACTCATTTCATTAAACATGAGACAATGGAACTATCTGAAAGTATTATTATACAGAAAAACCACCTTATTGAAAATACATATAATTATAAATCAGAGCTTCAAAATTACTTGCAAAAACAAGAAAATTTTCCTACTATTAAAATAGTAAATAAACAGTTATATATTTTAGCAGATACAGAAAACAGGTCGATAGGCAAACCTTATGCTGAAAATAGAGATATTTTAAACAAATATATAGAGAATGCCATTAATAATAAAAATTCTAATGTAGTTCACTTTGATCAAAATGGTTTAGTCGTTAAGCCACTTTTAGATGAAAAAAGTAACATAATTGCATTTACTATAAGTGACTATAAAGATATTTTAGAAAAAAAACAGGCTATTGTTTTTCAAAAATTCATTTTTATACTGTTTATTATAGTCTTTATTGCATTTATGAATATAATATTAATAATAATCTTTTCATTTAATATTGTCAATCCTATTAAATTACTTACAGACGGAACAAAAAAAATTGCCCAAGGAGATTTTTCACAAGAGATAACAGTCTCATCTGACAATGAAATAGGAGTACTTGTTGACTCTTTTAATGAGATGTTAACTAAACTAAAACTTAGCACAGCTGTCTTTAAAAATACACAAGAAGCCATTATAATAACTGATTCAAATGTAAATATCATTGATATAAATAGAGCTTTTACAGAAATTACAGGATATACCAAGGGAGATGTTCTTGGCAAAAAACCAAAAATACTTAAATCAGGACGTCATGATAAAAGTTTTTATTCAGAGCTTTGGGAAATGCTCTTAAAAAATGGTTACTGGCAAGGAAATATTTGGAATCGTAAAAAAGATGGTAATGTTTACCCTGAATGGTTAAATATCTCAAGTATAAAAAACGATAGTGGAGAAATTATAAATTATATCGCTATTTTCTCAGATATAACACAACTTAAAGAGAATGAAAATAGACTTAATTTTCTAGCACATCATGATACACTAACAGCACTACCAAACAGACTGCTATTAGGTGCTAGACTAGATCATTCAATAGATGTTTGTAGACGCTTAAAGTCTTACGTAGCAGTCTGTTTTCTTGATTTGGACAACTTTAAAAATGTTAATGATAGTTACGGACATGATATGGGAGATAAAGTACTTAAAGAAGCCACTGCAAGACTTAAGCCGATGCTTCGTGCTGATGATACCTTAGCTCGTGTTGGTGGTGATGAGTTTGTATTTGTATTTGAAAACCTAGATAGACCAGATGAGATGTCTTCTATTGCAAAAAAGATATTAGATAGTCTTCAAAAACCGTTTGAAATAGAAGATAAGCAGTTTCATCTTGGTGGTAGTATAGGCATAAGTATATATCCTAATGATGGAGAGACCCAAGGTACTTTATCAAAAAATGCAGATACAGCAATGTATGCTGCAAAAAACTCTGGAAAAAATACATATAGATACTATAGTAAAGATATGACATCACTTTCTATGCATAGAATTGCTATGGAAAATGCACTGAAAGTAGCAATTGAGACAGGTGAAATTATAGTTCACTATCAACCAAAATATGACTTAGACTCAAAATCTGTTCATGGTCTTGAAGCATTAGTAAGATGGAAACACCCTACAGAGGGCTTACTCAATCCAGATAAGTTTATACCTTTGGCTGAAGAGACAAAATTAATTATTAACATAGGTGAAATTGTCTTAAGACAAGTCTGTAGTGATGCTGTAAAATGGAAACAAGAGGGAATTTTAAAAGATAGAATAGCTGTTAATGTTTCTGGTGTACAGATAAATCAAAGTGATTTTATAAAAACTATTGAAAATACACTTCGTGAAACTGGAGCTACACCTGAAATGATAGAGATTGAAGTGACTGAAACAACTATCATGGAAGACCCAGAAAAATGGATTAGCCTATTAAATGAGATTAGAAATATAGGTATACACATTAGTATTGATGATTTTGGAACAGGATACTCATCCCTTAATCATCTAAGAAGATTGCCTATAGATACATTAAAAATTGATCGTAGTTTTATTAAAGATTTAGCACATGACCATGACGCAGATACAATTACTAGTACAATAATAAGCTTAGCAAAAAATATGGGAATGGGAACCGTAGCAGAAGGTGTTGAGACAGAAGATCAAAAGGAGTTTTTAGCATCTTGTGGATGTGAATTACATCAGGGATTTTTATATGCTAAACCTATAAGTCGAGAAGATATATATAAATTGCTTAAACACAATACACCATTAAATTAATACATTTACACTAATTACTAAAAATTGTAATTAGCGTAGAATTGAACTCTATCAAAAGATGCTGCATCGTCATCTTTGCCTGTTATATCTTTTGCTTCTAAATCAGTATACATGAAAACAAAATTTAGTTTATCATCATATGAATACTCTGCTACTAAATTTATCTCATCCACCTCTAATCTTGTAGAATCTTCTTGAAAGTTTCCATAATTTAGAGAAAATAGAAACTCTTTATACTCTTTAGAAATCCCGACCATATAAGCTTTAGCATCGTTAAGTCCATCTATAGTCATCTCATCCATTGAAGTCATATATGGGCCACCACCAAAACCATTGATAACTGATTTTGTATTATCACTACTAGAACCATTATATGCAGCCATTAAATTAACGCCAACTGACTCTATTCTTAAATCAGCACTAAGCCCATAGACACTACCATCTATCAAGCTAGCTCCATCTTCAGAAAAATTTGCATATTGTGCAGATAATGCTAAGATTAAATTTTCATTCAATGAAAACTCAGTAGAACCCTCTAAATAAAAAATATCTGTTAATTCATCAACGTTGTAATACCAAGCAGAAATTTCGCTATTTTCTATTCCGCTATATATGGCTGATACCATTATAGTACCATCTCCTGCTGCATTTAAATCTTCAAAGACCTCTTGTGTAGGAGCATCAACACCAGCCCATTTTTTAATATATGCTGCTGTTAATGTTGTATCTTGCACATCGTTGTTTGTTAAGAGATAAGCTTCAAATAGATTTGGAATCATACGAATATCATCACTATCAGCAAATGGAGTATCAATCATCTGGCGCCCTACCACCAAAGTTGTACTGTTTCTATGTGCTTTTATATATGCTTCACCTAAAAGTGAAAAGCCATCTCCATCTGTTTGATCAAAAAGATTTGTAGCTACATCTTGAGCATTATTTTTAGACATACGGTGAGTCGTATAAAATGCAGCACCTGCACTAAAGCCATTTAACTCACCTGTTTCAAACTTCAAGTGTCCACCAGTTGCCATATTGTTTGCATCTATACTTTTATCATCAGAATCTTGATTTATATAACCAAGTCTAAGTTGACCTGACACCTTCGCACTCTTATATATACTAAACGCGTTATCTAATGCACTTGAAGCAAATGCAAAACTACCTACCCCCATAGATACTATTAAACTAATAAGAATCTTCATAATAATCCCCCAAAAAAAACATCATTATACCATACAACTTTGCCATAATCAACATAAAAAATAATTTTTAAAATTGATTATTTAGTTTACATGAATTGTATTAATATTTAATCAGATTTTTATTTATACTTTCTTATACTGTCAAATTATAATATATTATGTTACTTAAAGAGGATTTAAATGGATAAAAATATCTATTCAGTGATAGAAGTTATGCCAAAAGTTCAAGAGTATGAGCGTAGATTACTCTCTCTAAATAGACAACTTAACAAAACTACACTAACAGGTAAAATAAGTAACCTCCAAGTAGCAGAGACTCTTTTTGAATTTATGGAAGAGACAAGTGAAAAATTCTCTAATCTACAGCAAAACTTAGTTCATACAATTGTTGCAGAGAGTGTTAAAAAAATAATTTTAGAAGCCTCTGCAAAAGCACAAGTATGTATTGATATATTAATTAGAAACCTATTTGAACGAACTGCAGATGTTGGCTTTTTAGCTACAGATGAAGACCTAACAGCGTTTATGGCAAAAAATGAAAATAGTGAAGATGAGTTTTCCCAAATTCATGAACACTTAAATGAATATGTCAAAAAGTATAGTGTCTACAGTGAAATACTTCTCCTAGATATGGATGGTCGCGTAAAAATCCATTTAAATAAAGATAATAATGTCTCCAAAAATGCAGATTTTGAAGATATTGTAAAAAAAGTTACAGAAAATCAAGAGGAATATACAGAATACTTTGGATATTCAGAGCTAGTTCCTGATGCAAAAAACTCACTGCTATATATGCAAAATATTACTAATGGTCCAGAAGATTCAGGTCCGTCTGTTGGTATTTTAGTACTAGTATTTAGATTTGATGATGAGATGGAGGGTATATTTAATAAACTAGACAATAACAATCATCGCCCTGTTATACTTCTTGTTGACGAGAGTGGACAAACAATTGCCACAAATCAATCTGAACTTGTTCCTATTGGCAAGAGAGTTGAAACAGTTAAGGATGATGAAGAGTACAAAATAATCAACTACAACAACAAAAGGTACATTGCAACAAGTGCTAAGACTCAAGGGTATGAGGGTTATTTTGGAATTCCTTGGTATGCTCATCTTCTTGTACCACTAAAAGATGCACTCAATGCTGACATAACAAATGAGACAATACTAGATGATGAAGTTTTTGAAAATTCAAGCCTACTATCAGATGAGCTTAAACTTATAAAAGAGAATTCAGAAGAGATTGAAGAAGATTTAGTAGACACTATAATTAATGGTGAGCTAATTGCTTCAAAGACAAAAGCCTACTCACTAAACCCCGTTTTAGAAAATATTAGAAATATAAGTAGTGATATTAGTGAAGTTGTAAATGCTTCAATTGATGATATTCATAAAACTATTGCAGAAGCAACTTTAGATGATGTTAAATTTTTAGCTTCTCTTGCTATAGACATTATGGATAGAAATCTTTATGAACGTGCTAATGATTGTCGTTGGTGGGCACTAAATAGTGAGCTAAGAGCTATTTTGGATAATGAAGAAATTTCAATGAGTGATCAACAAAGAGTTACAAAAATTTTAGAGTATATTAACTCACTCTACACAGTCTATACAAATCTATTTATATTTGATAGACAGGGTAAAATAATTGCTGTTTCAAACCAAAAAGAGCAGATTCTTATTGGACAGAGAATTCATAATCCTGCCGTTGAAGCAACACTGAGAAATACAGATTCTCAAAAATACTTTGTAAGTGAGTTTGAAAATAGTGAATTCTACAAAAATAAACCAACTTATACATACTACGCCTCTATTACACAAAAAACAAAAAACAAAAAAACTGTTGGTGGAATTGGAATTGTATTTGATTCAGAACCACAATTTGAAGCTATTTTAAGTGATTCTCTCCCTAAAACAATTGATTTAGATGAAAAAGAGGTAGTTACTGAGAGTAAACATGAGAACTTAATTCATACTGCTAAATCTTTTGCTGTATTTACAGATCGAAATGGAAAAATTATCTCTACTACAAATCAACACATAGATACAAAAACCAAATGTAGTCTAAGTGAAGAGCACTTAGCAACAGCTAGAGGTGAAAGTAAAGCTGGAATAGTCAAAATTAATGACACTAACTTTACAATTGGGTGCGTCTCATCATCTGGATACAGAGAATACAAAAATAGCGATGGATATAGTAATGATATTCTAGCTTTAGTTTTTATGCAGATATGATTTAATAGTTAAATATCCATCTAAAACTTTTTCATAAAATGGTGCTGTTACAGTTTCAAAGCTATCAGCATCTTCATAAATATTTACAAGCCAGTCAAAATCTATAGCTCTATTTTTAAGTGCATTAATGCTAAGTAAAGTATCATTAATACTTCCAAGTTTACTAGAGGTAACTAATAGTGCTTTGAGTTTTAAAAACTCTATCATATCAATCATATAGAAGTTTTTCTCAACTGGAACCATTAACCCACCTGCCCCCTCTACCAAAACTATGTCACTAATTTTAGCTATTTCATGAAAATGCTCTAAAATTAACTCTTTATCTATTTTAACATCACCAGATGCTACAAATGGTGCAGCAGGAAGTGAAAACTTATATGGAACTATGTAATCAATTCCCAAAGATTCTAATGCTAAATGATTTTTAATTGCAGCATTAAAAAGCTTTGTAGCATCCTCTGGAACATCAATAACGCCCGTCTCTATTGGTTTAAGTACACCAACTTTTAAGCCCTTTGACTGGAAATAATCTATTAATTTCAAAGTAGTGTATGTTTTACCAATGTTTGTATTAGTTGCTGTAATAAAAAGCGAAGAGTATTTCATTTTAAATTTGCTATAATCCTATCAAATTTTATATAAAGGCATTTAATGAATCAGCTAGAGACATTTGCTACAGAAGCAGTGCAACTAACAGGCTCAAAAAGTGGTCCAATAAGCCCAATTATAGCTAACTCTGCAGCTTTTGGTTACGAAGATTCAATTACAGCAGAAGAAATTTTCAGTGGTGCTGTACAAAAACCTCTTTATGCACGTATGGGAAACCCAACAAGCAATCAATTAGAAACAATACTTGCAAAAATGGATGCAGGTGTTGGCTGTGTAACAACATCTTCTGGAATGGCTGCAATATCCATGGTCGCTCTTAGCATATGTGCAAATGGCGATGAAATAATTAGTGTTGGTGGACTATTTGGTGGTACATATGCTCTATTTAATGAATCTTTAAATCGCTTTGGAGTTACGACTCACTTTTTTGATGTTGATCAAATAGAGGAGATAGAAAAGGCAATTACACCAAAAACAAAAATGATTTTCCTAGAGAGTGTAGGAAACCCAAACCTTCGTCTACCTGACTTTAAAGAGATTGAAAAGATTGCTACTAAACATGCAATTTTACTTGCTGTTGATAATACAGTAACACCACTTAGCCTGCAGCCTTTAAAGTTTGGTGCAGATATTGTTCTTTACTCAACGACAAAAACACTTGCAGGACACTCTGCAGCACTTGGTGGGGCAGCTGTATTTAGAGAGATTAAAAGTGATGATACAAAACTAATGAGTAATAGGTACAAGGATTTACATAAATTTGTTGAAAAAGCTGGTGCAAACGCACTAATTGCAATTAGTAAAAAGCGTGCGATGCGAGACTTTGGAATGAGTTCTAATGCGTTTGCAGGTTTTATCACAATGATGGGACTTCAAACACTATCTTTGCGCACTGAACGTATTAAAAATACAATAGAGACTCTAGCACACGCTTTATATGATGCAGGTGTAAATGTTCGTCATCCATCACTTAAAAATCATGAGCATCATGACAGATATATTAAAGAGTATGAGCATGGTTGTGGTCCACTTTTAACGATAGATTTTGGAAATAAAGATAGAGCTTACGCATTTTTAGAGAAATCAAAACTAATTACTGTAACTGCTAACATTGGAGATGCAAGAACTCTTGGTCTGCATATGGCATCTACAATTTATAGTGACTTTGATGAGCAAACTAGAAAATTTTTAGGTATAACTGATGGACTAGTTCGTATTTCAATAGGTCTAGAGAATGACAATGATTTAATAAATGATTTTTTAAGTGCGGCAAAGTAGTGTCTACTAAAACAGAAGAGACAGTTGAACAGCTTTTAGCAACGCCTAAAGAGTATAAAGTTTTACTGCTAAATGATGATTATAGCACTATGGATTTTGTTGTAGATGTCTTGATGACAATATTTCGTAAGACATATAAACAGTCTGAAGATATAATGCTCGAAGTTCATAAAAAAGGCAAAGGGCTTTGTGGAATTTATAGCTATGAGATTGCAGAGACAAAAGTAGCTCAAGTTCATAAAAAAGCTAGAGATAAAGGTTATCCACTTAAGGCCGTTATAGAGGAGAGTGAGTAATGATTAGTACAGAGTTAAATGAACTGTTTTCAAGTGCTGTACGTTTTGCAAAAAAGCAGCGTCATGAGTACTTGACAATCGACCATCTTTTTGTATCTCTTTTACAAAGTCAAGAGGGTCAAGAGATAATTTCTGCCTGTGGTGGAGATTTAGATTGGTTAAAAAAAGAGGCCACTACACAGCTTCTTAGTGCTAGTAAAGAGCTACCTGAGGATGTTGAACAAGATCCACAAGAGACAGTGGCACTTTCAAGAATGTTAGAAAAAATGATGCAACATGTACATAGTGCTCAAAAAGGTTTAGCAGAGATTGGTGATTTGCTAGCTGCAATTTTTGAAGAGCAACACGCATTTGCATACATGCTTTTAAATGCTCAAGAGATTTCACGTGTTGATGTACTAGAGTATATCTCACACTCTCATAAAGAGTTAACAACAATGATTTCAAATAAGTCTAAAGAAAAAGAGTCACCAGAAAAGTCTGGAGTTCTCGCACAATATACAATTAATCTAATAGATTTAGCAAAAAATGGTCAAATTGATCCTGTAATTGGAAGAGAGAAAGAGCTAGAAAATGTTGTAAGGACACTATGTAGACGAAAAAAGAACAATCCACTTTTAGTTGGTGAACCAGGTGTTGGTAAAACGGCAATTGCTGAGGGTCTAGCTCTTCAAATTGTTCAAAAAAATGTTCCTTCAATTTTAGAAGATGTTGAACTTTTTGCACTTGATATGGGTGCACTACTTTCAGGCACAAAGTATAGAGGAGATTTTGAAAAACGTCTAAAGGGTATCATTGATGCTCTTCAAGCAAAAAATAATGCTGTACTGTTCATAGATGAGATTCACACAATAGTAGGTGCTGGTTCAACTAGTGGTGGAAGCATGGACGCTGCTAATCAACTTAAACCTGCTCTTGCATCTGGAGCTATAAAATGTATTGGCGCTACAACTTACTCAGAATATAGAAATGTTTTAGAAAAAGATAGAGCCCTTAGCAGACGCTTTGCAAAGATAGATGTAGATGAACCAACACAACCACAAAGTGTCGAGATTCTAAAGGGTCTAAAACATAAGTATGAAAATCACCATGGGATAACATATAGCGAACGCTCATTAAAAGCAGCAGTTGAACTTTCAAAACGCTTTATGAGTGAAAGATTTTTACCTGATGTTGCTATTGATGTAATCGATGATGCGGGTGCAGCATTTCACCTAAATGAGAGAAAAAGAAAAAGTGTAAGTATCTCAGACATTGAAGCTGTAATTGAGAGGACCGCTGGAATTCCATCATCGAGGATAAACAACAATGAGACTCAACTTCTAAAAACACTTCCAGAAAAACTAAAAATTACTGTTGTTGGACAAGATGATGCCATCAATGAAGTTAGCCAATCTATTGTACGCGCGCGAGCTGGTATGAATGAAGCTAATCGTCCTGTAGCATCATTTTTATTTAGTGGACCAACTGGTGTTGGTAAAACTCAACTAGCAAGAAGTTTAGCAGATGTTTTAGGTGTCCATTTTGAGCGCTTTGACATGAGCGAATATATGGAAAAACATGCAATTAGCAGACTAATAGGTGCACCTCCTGGGTATGTTGGGTATGAACAAGGTGGACTTCTTAGTGAAAGTGTACGTAAACACCCATATATGGTTTTACTTCTTGATGAGATAGAAAAAGCTCACCCTGAGCTAATTAATATTATGCTTCAAGTAATGGATAGTGCAACACTTACAGATAACAATGGTAGGCGAGCAGACTTTCAAAATGTAATTATAATTATGACCTCAAATATTGGAACAAATGAGCCAAATGTTATGGGTTTCAAAAAAGACAAACAGACAAAACTAGATCGTGCTTTAAAAGACTTTTTCACACCTGAATTTAGAAATAGACTAGATGCAGTTGTTGCATTTAAACCACTAGATTCTAGCATAGTTGAAAAGATTGTTATCAAATTTATCAACGAACTAAACACACAACTTAAACCTAAAAAAGTAACTCTTCATTTAAGTGATGAGGCGTGTGCACTATTAGCTAAAGATGGATTTGATGTTCAAATGGGTGCACGCCCTTTACAAAGATTAATCCAAACAAAAATCAAAACACCTCTTAGTTCAATGGTGCTATTTGATCATGTTGGTGGAACATTAGAAGTTAATATTGATGTAAAAGATGATGATATTGTGCTAAATGTAAAATAATGAATCAAGTTATGATACCTAAAATTCATCACTCATTAGAGTTTCCAGATCCAAGGAAATGTGCTGGTGACATACCTATAGCATATGGTGGAGATTTAAGTCCTAATAGGTTAATACTTGCATATAGTATGGGAATTTTTCCTTGGTTTAATCAAAATGATCCAATTCTATGGTGGTCACCAGATCCTAGGATGGTTCTTTTTTTAGATGAGTTTATAGTTCGTAGATCTTTAGCAAAACGAATTCGTAATGGTGGCTTTGAAATTAGGATGAATAGTGCTTTTAAAGAAGTTATGACACAGTGTGGAACTGTTGAAAGAGAAGACCAAAATGGAAGCTGGATAACTTCATCTATGATTAAGGCATATAGTGCGCTACATGATTTAGGACATGCACACTCAGTTGAAAGCTACCTAGATGGAAAGCTTGTTGGCGGTCTTTATGGTGTTGCGATTGGAAGTATCTTTTATGGTGAATCTATGTTTTCTCTATGTAATGATGCATCTAAAGTTGCTCTTGCTCATCTTGTGGAGCATTTAAAAGATAATGGATTTGAAATTATAGATTGTCAGATGAACACAGGTCATCTATCCTCTCTTGGAGCCCGTCAAATAAGAAGAGATGAATTTTTAAACATAGTAACTAATGGTATACAAAAAGATACAAGGATATAAAATGGTAAATATTACAGTCCAATATAAAGCTTTCATAAGTTCTATAATATTGATTTCAACGTTAATTTTTTCAGGATGCCAAAGTGGTGCTTATTCTAGAGCTAATGTAGGAAAAATTGAACAAATTTATACAGCAACTGTAAAAAGTACTAAAATTGTTGAACTCCAAGATGATGGTACAGGTAAATTCTTTGGTGCACTCATTGGAGCAATTGCAGGGCATCAACTAGGTAAAGGTAAAGGAAACACAGCTGCTACAATTGGTGGAGCGTTAGCTGGTGGAGTAGCTGGGAATGAGCTAAATAAGGCTTTAGGTCAAGAGGTACATCTACTATTTGACGATGGTAGAAATATTTCAACTACAATAGAGATAAATGACAACCACCCCTACTCTTTTAAAGCTGGTGATGTTGTAAATGTCTATATGCGTAGTGGCAAAGTTACTCAAATTCAACCATTCAAATAATAAGGAATTAAATATATGTATAACAGATCAATCAACTTTTCATTATGGGTAGACTTTATTGAAAGAGACTTTATCAGCAGTGGATTAGTTGAGCTTACTCAAAAGAAAATAGTAAATGGTGCAACAAGTAATCCTGCAATTTTTAAAGATGCAATTTTAAACTCACACTCATACAAGAATCAATTAGAGAGCTTAACATCACTTACGCCAAAAGAGAAGTATGAAGCGCTTGCAATAGATGACATTAAATTAGCAGCAGATGTACTGCGTCCTTTGTTTGATGAGGGTAATGATGGCTATGTTAGTATTGAAGTAGATCCATTTCTATGTGATGATGCAAAAGCAACCACTGAAGAGGGACTACGTCTTTACAAAGAGATAAATCGTCCAAACGTTATGATAAAAGTTCCAGCAACAGAAGCTGGTTACACTGCAATGGGTGCACTTGCTAGTGAAGGTATTGCAGTAAATGCTACACTAATTTTCACACCTCTTCAAGCAAAGAAGTGTGCAGATGCATTACAGAGTGCTCAAAAAAGCAGTGGTAAAGTGGTTGACACTGTATTAAGTGTATTTGTAAGTAGACTAGATAGATTACTAGATAGTAGATGTAAAGAGAAAAATATAGAGACAGCAAAGCTTGGAATCTACAACGCTGCTAATGTTTATAACCAGATAGAAGCTCGTAAAATTAAAAACTTGCGTGTTCTATTTGCAAGCACAGGAGTTAAAGGTGACGATCTTAAGCAGAGCTACTATATAGAAGAGCTACTTGCACCAAATAGCGTAAATACTGCACCTATTAAGACTATTGAAGCCTATATTAAAGATGCACCTACATCCCCAAAACTTCCTATAAAACAAGAGCAGATTGACAAACTATTTGAACAAGTTAATGCTGCTGGAATTGATGTAGATGAGGCACTAGAAAAATTACTAAATGATGGATTAAGCTCTTTTAAAGACGCATTTAAAGAGATTTTGGATGAATTGGAATAATTAAATGGCTGCAAAATTTGATGTGAGTGAGTTAACATTTGAGACCCTAGATCGTGTGAGGGGCTATCTTGGTTGGCTGCTAGAACATGAGGGTAGTGACCTTCACATCAAAGCAAATTCACAAGTTAGGTGTCGTATTAATGGAGAGATAGTTCCTATTGATAATGCGATAATGACTAAAAAAGATGCTCTTATTTTTTCAAAAGAGCTTCTTCGTAATAGATTTATAGAGTTTGTAGAAAAAAAAGAGCTAGACCTTGTCTTTCCATATAGTGACAAAGTACGTTTTCGTGTAAATATCTTTTTTCAAATGGATGGTGTATCAGCTGTATTTCGTATGATTCCAATAAACATTATAAGTATAGATGAGCTCAAAATGCCATCTTCTATTAAAAAACTCGTTGAAATGGATAGAGGTTTAGTTCTAGTAGTTGGAGTTACAGGAAGCGGTAAATCTACAACACTAGCAGCAATGATAAATGAGATAAATAAAAATTCTCGCCGTCACATTCTAACTATCGAAGATCCAATAGAGTTTGTACACAAAGACAACAAATCTATCGTAAATCAACGCAGCATTGGACAAGATACCCATAGTTTCGCAGATGCTCTAAGAGCCTCTCTTCGTGAAGATCCTGATATTATTTTAGTTGGTGAGATGAGAGATGCTGAGACTATTAATATTGCTCTTCATGCAGCAGAGACTGGTCACCTTGTATTTTCTACACTACATACAGTTGATGCAAAAGAGACAATTAATAGAATAATTGGAACTTTTGATAAAGAGGAGCAAAATCGTATTCGATTAACTCTAAGTTCAGTACTGCGTGGAATTATTGCTCAACGTTTAGTTCCAACAGTTGATGGAAAACGAACAGCTGCTATTGAAATTTTACTAAATACACCTAGAGTTTCAACACTTATTATGGATGATAGAGATAGTGAGATATTAGAATCTGTCGAAGAGGGTAAAGAGGTTTATGGAATGCAAAGCTTTGACCAAGCTCTGTTTGAACTATACCAAAAAGGATTTATAAGTGAACAAGAGGCACTAAACTATGCAACATCAAGATCTGACCTTAAACTAAAAATATCTGGAGTTAGCGGTAATATAGATATTAAAAAAAGTATGCTAGCAGATGAAAATGAAAAAACTTTCGAAGATGATGAAATTTACGCTCTAAAGGTATAAAATGATAAAAAAACAGTTAATGATACTACTGATAATGGTATCAGCAGTAAATGCAGAGTTTAATTTTTTAAAACTAAAGGAGAAACCAATGTTTAATGAACTTACACCAGAAGAGGAGTATGTGATTGTAAATAAGGGTACAGAACGTCCATTTACAGGAAAATATAATAATTTCTATGAAAAAGGAACTTATGTTTGTAAAAGATGTAATGCACCACTATATAAATCAGATTCTAAATTCAAATCATCATGCGGATGGCCTAGTTTTGATGATGAGATAGAGGGTGCAATAAAACATGAAATGGACGCTGATGGACGACGAACAGAGATATTATGTGCAAAATGTGGCGGTCACTTAGGTCATGTTTTTGAGGGTGAGAGATACACTGATAAAAATATACGTCATTGTGTAAATTCGCTCTCTATGGATTTTATTGCTGATGAAAAGTAGACTTTAATCTACTTTTCTCATCTCATTAATCTCTTCTATAATCTCAATAGCCTCCTCTTCATCTACATCGCCAGACTGTATATCCTCTAACATCTCTTTAAAGTCGCTTTTAAGAGTCTGTATCTCTTTTAGTTCTGCTTTATCTTCAACTGTTGCCTCTTTATTATCAGCTATTTGTTCAAATAAATCATCAACGTAGTCTTCAATTTCAGGTAAGACGTCATCTTCTATCAGTTTTGTAAGCTCTTCTACTTTAGTCATGTTAATCCTTAAAATATAATTGGTACCCCAAGGTATGCAAGGTATGCAAAGAGATATGATACACTAGTTGTGAAAACAAACAGATAAGCTAGATGTTTAAAACTACCACTTTCTCTTGCAAAAACCATAGACGCTGCTAAACATGGTAAATATAACATTATAAAGACTAGAAAAGATACAGCTGAAGCAAATGGTATCTGCTCTTTTATACGCTCTATTAGACCATCACTTGTCTCATCTACTTCACTTCCAAGAGAGTATAAAACTCCTAAAGTTGATACAACAACCTCTTTTGCAGCAAGTCCAGTCTGAAGTGCTATTGTCATCTTCCAATCAAATCCAAGTGGTTCAAAGACTGGTTGAATTGCATGACCAATTTGTCCTAAGTAACTATTTTCTAACTGAATTAACTCAGCTTGCTCAACACTCATACCCTCAGTAGCATCAAACTTTGGAAAACTACTTGCAAACCAAATCAGTACTGCTGCACCTAAAATAAATGTACCAGCTTTTTTAAGATACATTAAGGCTTTTAGATATACTGTATGCCAAATAAGTTTTAGTGATGGCATTCTATACTTTGGCATCTCCATAACAAATGGTTCATTATCCTCTTTAAAAATAAAAACACTCAAAAACTTCGCTGCAAGCAGACCAATTAACGCTCCACTTATATAGATAATAAACAGTACATTTCCAGCAGCAGAATCAGCAAAAAATGCACCTGCAAATAGAACATAAACAGGTAGACGTGCACCACAACTCATAAAACCTATTACATAAAGAGTTATTAGTCTGCCAGTCTCACTCTTAATTGTTCTAGCTGACATATAAGCTGGAACTGAACATCCAAAACCTGTAATTAAGGGGATAAAAGATTTACCATGCAAACCAAAACGGTGGAAAAAACCATCAAGTAAAAATGCGACCCTTGCCATATAACCAGTAGTCTCAAGTAGTGCGATTCCTAAAAATAGAATTACAATATTTGGTAAAAATAGTATAACAGCACCAACACCAGCAATTATTCCATCTACAAAGAGAGAACGAAGCATATCATTTTCAATAGTTTTACCTATGACTTCACCTAGATAGGCAAAAAAGGCATCTATCATATCCATAGGAACAGCGCCAGCTGTAAATGTTAGCTGAAAAAGTCCCCACATAAGTAAAAAGAAAATAGGTAGTCCAACTATACGATGAATTAATACACTATCTATCACTTCAGTTACACTTTTTTTAGTAACCTTTTTCTCTTTTACAACTTCAGTAGTAACACCACGTGCAAAACCCATATGCTCTTCTATAAAAATATCTTCAAGATTTCTACTTTGGTAATGCAAGTACAGATGTTCTAAAGCTTCACGTAAAACTGGTTCTATCTCTATCCAGAGTGGCTCTTCATGCAATTTATGAAAAATATCTTTATCATTTTTTAAAAGTTTAATAGCTGTTTGACGAGGTGAGTTACAGATATATCTTCTGTTAATTAAAACCTCCTCAATGTGAGCTATCTCCTCTTCAACTGGCTCGCTATAAACAATTTTACTAAATTGATCTTTTGTTTCATAAGTTTTAACCATGTTTTTTAAGAGTAAATCTAATCCATCTTTTTTAAGAGCAGATACACTAGTGCATGGAACACCAGTTAAAGCCTCAAGTTGTTCTGAATCAATAGAAATGCCCTCTTTATCTGCTTCATCACTCATATTTAGTGCTAAAACTATCTTCTTGTGAAGTTCAAAAAGTTCTGTTGTAAGTGTGAAATTTCTTTCAAAGTTAGTAGAATCTAAAACATTTAAAATCATGTCATATTCATTATGTTCTAAAAAGTCTTTTGTAACACGTTCATCTGGTGAGAAGTCATTAAGAGCGTAAGTTCCAGGTAAATCAGTAATTATAAACTCATAACCACCATACGAAAAAGTTACCTCTTTTTTTTCAACCGTAACACCTGTAAAGTTTCCAACTCTAAGTTTTGCATTACTAATAGAGTTAATTAGCATACTCTTACCAACATTTGGCTGTCCAACTAATGCTACACGAATAGACTTCATAACTGAACCTCTATTTGAGCAGCTTCATCCAAACGAAGAGCCATAGTTGTTTTATTTACTGTAATTGTCATACTGTTTCTTGCAGGTGAAAAAGTTTTTACTTTTAAAGATACACCTTTTGATACACCAAAAGAGTAAAGACGCTTTTTGAGTTCTGTTGTTGCATTAATTTCTAAAACAACAGCTTCTTGCTCTTTATCTAGACTATCAAGCGTTGGCATATAGACTCCTATTAATATTGAAAATGAATATCATAATTGTAGTGCTCATAGGCTTAATATTAACTAAATTTTACACATTACTAACAGCCCTCATCTAATTCTGTTCTATTCCTACCACCCTCTTTTGCTAAAAACAGTGCATCATCAGCTCTTTTTAGAAGTTTCTCAATATTCTCATCGCACTCTAGTTGTGCAATACCAAAAGAGGCTGTAACATTAAATACATCTAAGAATATATGTTTTTCAATACTCTTTCGTATCTTTTCTGCTATGTTATAGGCACTATCTTTAGTAGTTGATGGTAGAATAATTGTAAATTCCTCCCCTCCCCACCTTGCTACAATGTCTGTGTCTCTAACTGCATGTTGAACTATTTTTGCAAGCTCTTTTAAAACCTCATCACCACTATTATGTCCATAGTTATCATTAACTTTTTTAAAGTGATCAATATCTAAAAATATAATTGAAAGAGAGGTACCATGCTCAAGTGCATATCCGTACTCAATAGAGACAAGTTCATCAAATCTTCTTCTATTTAATAGTTTAGTAAGAGGATCAGTATTTGCTAAATTTTTCAATCTTTTCTGTTCATCTATAAATCTAGTAATTTCATTAAATATTACAAGATAAATAAGTCCATTATTTACCTTAATAACCTTTGCTACTGGTTTAAAAACTCTTTTTTTACCATCAACTAAAAATAGTACTTTTAAATCATGCTCATTTTGATTATCAACTAAATATCTTACCCACTCTTTTCTATCTATATTTGCCAAGATATACTCTGGATGATCATCAACTTTTTCAAAAAACTCACATACGCTTTTATGTTCACTAGTAAAATGTTCATAATCTTTGTATCCGAAAAAATCATATAATGTCCTGTTTGCAAATATAATTTTTTCACCATCTGTAACGACCATAAGGTTTATATCATAATCTAAAACACTCTGTAGCATCTGCTTTATAGCGCCAACTTCTTTAGTCTTCTCTTTTACTGTTTCATCAAGGTTTTCATTAATCTCCTCTAGTTTACCCTTTCTAATAAGAGATTTATAGTAAAAAAACAAAATTGCCAAAATAAAAACTGCCAAAACAATTTTTCGAGACAACTCCTTTTGCTTAAGTTCATTTACTGAATCTAAATACTCTTTTGCACTTAACTCTACAGTGATACCACCTCTAATATCACCAACTTTATAACCCTGTTTTGCATGACACTCTAAACATGCCTTTGTAGTTGGAAGTGCGCCCATATAGTTTAGTTTATCATCATTAAACCAGTAATATGAACTCTTATTATGCTCCTGCATATATTTCAATGCTAACTCTTCCTCTTTTGTCGCCCTGTTATGGGGGTTTAGTGTATTAAGACTTGTTATTGAGAATTTATAGTTTTCTATCTCAGCTATTTCTGAGAGTTGTCTTGTCATCCATGCAGGATTTATTTTTATCAATGTTAGATTATCATCTACTTTTAATATGTTATGGATTAAATAGGGGTTTGGTTTCTGACCTGAGAGTGGCTTTACATAAACACCACCGTACTGAGCATTCCATTTACGCATATTAACTTGATCTTCAAAGTGTGTACCTGCTTCACCAATTAATGCATTTTTTTTGTAACTAATTAATTTATCAACCGTTTTATCGATATTGTAGAACATATAAAGGGATGCAAAAAATAGCAAGAGTGTAAACATTATACTTTTAGGTGATAGAAGTATCTTCAAATATAAACCTTAAATTTAATAGAAAGTAGACCCTTCTACATGTTATCACTACAATAATAACTTTTATTAGTTTAAATTAAAACACTTACTAAATATAGTTCTTGTATTTAACAAGAACTATAAATAAAATATCTCTACTCTATATTTTCACACATAATATTGGAACCTTTTAAAAGTGAGCCATATGTTGTACCATTTAAGTCAAATATCAACCCACGTCCAACATTACCCCAGTTTGAGCTATTAGAGTCAATAGTGTGTTTACTATCTATGCTTAAACCATTTATCTGATAAAGTCCAAAGTGTTCATTATTTAAACCACTCTCTTTAGAGTAGTCTCTATATGGAACACCAAACATCAAATCACTGCTTCTGTAACTAAAAGCTTTATGGTTATATTCAGCTTCAGAGTAACTATTAGCATCACCAATTTGCATCTTATCTGCTAATAGTGGATTTGAAAAATCACTAATATCAAAAAGTTGAAATTGTAACTCTTGTGGGCGACCATCAAAATCAGCATTACGTCCTATACTCAAAACTCTATTCTCATCTACTACATGTAGATAGTTAGAAAACCCTGGAATAGATAGTTCCCCGACAACTTTTGGCTCTTTAGGATTACTAAGATCTAATGTATAGAGTGGATCTGTCTGTTTAAAGGTAACTACAAATCCACGGTCACCTAGAAACCTTACAGCCCTAATAGTCTCACCCTTATGACCAAGTCCTGTAAGTTTACCATCAACTTTAAGTGAAGTATCTACCTGTTTGAGGGTATAGACTGAATTAGTTGTCTCTCCACCATTAAACCAACTCCACCCTGAAGTAGTTGCAACGCGTAGATAATCATCCTTTTCACTCATACTAAACTGATTTAACATTCTTCCATCTACAAAACCTCGTCCAACATATGAGAGATTACTATCAAATGAAAATTTATAAATCATCTGTTGATCTCTATAATGTACATAATCATAGTAGAGTGGATACTCACTAGATACTAAATATAGTGAGCTTAGTGAAGCGTAGTAAGTATGTGTATTACCTAAAAATGAGCTGTTTCCTCTAAACTTTCCTGACTTAGTTGAGAAGTGACTAAGACTAGTAATATTTGCCCTTTGATTAAGTTTAGATGGTGCATAAAAGCTGTTATGACCTATTAACTCATTTGCAATTTGAGAACCTAAATACTCTGATGTAATTTTTGGTACTAAATTCTCACCTACTACAACTGGATTGTCATAATTATACTTCCAAGCGCCACTATCATCATAATTATATTGATAACAGTTATTGTCTCTCCACTGAGTATAATCTTTTCCATACTTACACTCGCTTTTAGGAGTATTATCCCTATCTACTACTATTAATGTAGTAGATGTAGAGTTATCATCAACTGGTACCTCAGCTACTGGCGCGACACTTGTACAACTTGCATATATTTCATCTCTATCTAACTCTGTACATTGAGTTTGAACATAAAGTTTTTTATACTCATACTCAATTGTTGGAGAAAATTGAGATATTAGATATAGCTCTCCATTAATAAGTCTGCTATCTTGATAATATCCATCAACTGTATGTGTAGCAATAGAGGTTATATTATGGATATTGGTTACATCAAAAATTTCTAACTTCAAAGAGCTATCGTTTTGAGGCAAGATAGATAATCTACTTTTAGTCTCCAGCATAGGGTCACCATAGATATAACGATTTAAGCTATTTGAGACAACCGTTAAACGTGAGTTTTGAAGATAGATAGAGACTATATTTTTATTTGAAAAATCTATACTCTCAATAGGTGTATAGATTTTTTTAGCAATATTTTCAAAAGATGTTACAACAATTTTTGAGTTGGTATTATCTACGCTAAAAATATATCTGCCATCATGTTTAAGAATATCTCCCTCATCAACACCAACTTCTTGCAAATTTGTAGTAGTTGCATCAGTTGTCTTACTTGGAGAAGAAGTAGCTTCAGGTATAGCTGCAGTTGGAGCAACTGCACTATCTGCAATACCACCAAGAGTATAATAGTTTCCAGGATAGTACCTGTTCATCTCAATCATTTTTCGAATATAACTAAGCATACTCTCTTTTGATTCAAATGTACTTAGTTTTGAGCCTTGCTCATCTATATTTATACTTTTAGATTCATCACTTTTTACCCAAAGCCCCTCGCTCTGTTTTATTGTTTCAATAGATGGGAATCCAAAGCTAGAGTCATTAACACTCCACTTTTTATCATCTGCATACTTCCAGACAAGATCTTTACCAAAAAACTTATCAGAGACTACAATCTGTTGTGGAATTGAGACAAGATTCCACCCTTTTTCAAGTACTATAGTACTATTTTTAGGAGTTTTTACAGACTCCTCTGTAGTATATTGTAATTTCCAATTATCTTTTGAGCGTACCCATAATGCCTGAAAAGGTTCCAATGTTGTAAGTTCGTTGTAGCCTTGCAATATTTTACTATCAGGAGAGTACCCCATCCAACTCTGATTTAAGGCATTAAATCCCCATGTGATGTCTACACTTTTATTATTAAATGATTTTTTAACATCTAAAGTTGTAGGGACACCGATGAGTTGCCATCCCTCTTTCATCTGTATTGTTCCATTAGCAAACATTAAACTAATAGCCAATATTAACATCATAATAGTACGCATCTCATATCCTTTTTCCTATATATAAAAAGTATACTATTTTAGCGTGTAGAAAGAATGTAGTGGCTATTGTATAACAATTTGATTTTTATATAGCGTTTGTATATACTTTTGCTATAATATTTTTACTAGGATAGAAATTTGATTAAAGTTGAATGGGACAATGCAAAAAATGAAAAGTTGAAAAAAGATAGAGATGTCTGCTTTGAAGATGTCGAAAGAGCTATTTTAGATAAACAGCTTATAGATATCCTCCCACATTTTAACCAAGATAAATATCCAAATCAAAATATTTTAATTGTGCTATTAAGCAATTATATCCACTATGTTCCATATGTGAAAGATGATGAAAAACTTTTTTTAAAAAGTATAGTGCCAAGTAGAAAATACAATAAAATATATAATTTAAAGGATTAGAACATGAAACCTACAGATTACACAAAAGAAGAGTTAGAGCTTGTTAATTATATTGAAAACAAAAGTCCTAAAAGTGTTGCAAATGTTAAAGACGAAATATCGCTAATTACAAATATTGTTAAAGAAAATGTGCAAAAAAAGAAGCAAGTTAACTTTAGAATACTTGAGAGTGATTTAGAAAAATTAAAAAGTAGAGCTTTAGTTGATGGCATACCATATCAAACGCTTTTAAATTCTATTGTACATAAGTTTTTAAATGGGACAATGTCTTACAAAGGAAGCATATAAAATAGTTAAATTTTTGAACATTAATTTCAATTAAAGTATAGTTGTCTATTTAAAATTAAAAGACAACCATAATTTAAGAGACATTACAATAAATCATATACCTAGCTCTTTAAAAATTAAACTTTACTATCTAGAGATAGTTGTCCCTTGCCCTTCGCCATAAGTTTGTGCTTCGACCATTTTTACCCAGAATCCGCTACCTGCTTTAATAATTGTTGTGGTATAGAAACTAGTAGTTTGTGAATTGTATTGTAATATTCTTTCAATTTTATGCTTTTTGAGGTTTTTTGATAGCTCTTCTATAGTAACATTATACGCCACTCCAAAAAGCAACCACCTATTTCCGTTACTTGGAAAATCCATCTTAGAATTAATTGATTCTATCATTTGCTCTTTATCATAACTTGCTGTATTGCTAAACGAAATAGTTTGTGTTTTGTTTGGTAGAAGCCAGTACCCATTTCCTTTTTTTAATAGTGCTGGCTGATAATGATAATTTGAAGAGGAACTATAAATCCATCCATAAACTTTCTTTGCATCCAACTCATTTACATCGATGTCAGAAGCAATTGGTGCAGATATTAATTGCCATGATACTTTGTCTTTAGAATCTGCTAAATATGTTAATGTTGCTGTAACTGTACTGTTTTCTTCTTGAGCTATTAAACTCTCTGTTAAAGTATATTTCCCAATGCCACTACTTCCTAAAATATAAAAACTTCCATTTTCATCAATTTTAAAGTCATGTGCAGTTCCAATATCTTTTATTAATTGTGTCCAAGCCAACTCTCCATCTGTAGTTACTTTTTGCAAATATGAACCACTTAAAAAATATCTGTTTCCTTCGTTATCAAATTTTAAATCAACAATAGGTTCTTCCATTCGAACATCATCTACAGTGCTATTAGAATCAATTGTTCCATCTAAGTTAATTTTAGTAAACCTTCTTGAATCAAATACTGTATATAAAGAGTTTGTATCATTGAAAAATAGCTTATTTGCCAATCTTTTAGAACGAACAATCCACTTTACTGTACCATCTGAAGTCAATTTAGAAAGAAATATATTGGTGTACGAATTTACTTTCCAGTCCTCTTCTGAATAAAGTTCATCATCAAAATTACCAGCTATCCCCAATATGTAAATATTATCATCTTTATCTATTGCCATAGAGATAGAGAAATCCCATATATTTGAATTATTTCCAATTTTTGATGCAAAAATATGTTCCCAGAGTTTAATTCCATTTGGACTTATTTTAATAATTTTTATATCAGATGGTACGACAAAAGATCCACCTGTATAATCTGGAAAAAAGCTATTTAACAGATATATATTTCCCACACTATCTGACATAATGTAAAATTCTCCACTATTGTGTTCCCCATAACTATGTGTCCATAGATGAGCTCCATCAGAAGAGTATTTAACCATAGAAAGATTAGGATTACCACACACATAAACTGAACCGTTATCATCTATAGCTATTTTATCTTTACTCAAATTTTCATCAATTGCAGATGCCCATAGCAAAGTACCATTATTTGAGTATTTACGAAGTAGATTGTCACCATATTTGGCGGTATAAAAGTTACCTGTAGAATCAAATGCGGCTACTGCTCGGTTATCTGCAACATATTCGCCAGCAACACTCCACTCTTTTAGGAGAGTAAGCGCATGAGATTTTGTATTTATCAGAAACAATACAATAACAACTTTAAAAAAAACAAACATAATATATCACTTTTTGACTAGACTTTATAATATTTAAATAATTATAATATAAAAATAATAATAATAAATAGCTGTAAAGGTTTAGGCAAAAATGTTAGAACACTAGTTACTGCAAAGTTAAATGAAACAGTAATTGAGATTAATTTACTATCTTAGGTTGGTTTTTCAGTACCTACTACGTAGTAGCTCCAACATCTCTATTGCTTCATCAACGCCATTTGATGCAGCTTTTTTAAACCAATACCTAGCTTTTTTTAGATTTATATTTAAATTCTTTGGCTCTTTATAATATAGCCAGCCAAGCATCAACATAGCATCAGAATCACCACTTTTAGCAGATATTTTATACCAATATATTGCTCTATTAATATCTATTACTCCAGCTTTTCCATTTCTATAAGCTGTTGCTAGTAAAAATGCTGCGTTAGTATTGTTATTTTTAGCTTCATCCTCTAAAAGTTTTAATGCCTCATGACTATTTTTAAGCTCGTTATTTTGATACATTTTTAGTACATCATCTAAAAGTAACTGTGCAGCAAAAACAATTACGCCAAATATGCTTATATATAAGAAGATTTTAATAGTTTTCATAATCAACTACCACATTAAACATAACTAAAGCTTGATCTACCTGCAGGGGATCGCGCTCATCTACATTCATATACATTAGACCAATATCAAACGATAAATTTTCAGAATAACTATATTTTAGGTAACTATCAACTTCATAAGACTTCATGCTGTTTTGAATCTCTATAAAACTATTGTCATACTTTGTAGCACCAGAAATTAGCTCAAATCTCCATTTCTCATCTGCATAGATATATTTTAAAAAAATATCTTCTGCATTTTCACGATCTACTTGATTACTAAGATAGAACTGACCAAACATAAAATTTCCCATCTGAATCATAGCAAGAAGACCATTTTTACCAGTTTTTGAAAACCCTAACTCAAAAAAGTGTTCATTTACTAAAAACTCAAATGAACCATTTAAAAACTTTTCATCATAATCATATAGTGCTAATGAGAGAGCTTTTGCTGATGCATAACTTAAGTTTAATCCAAAGTTACTGTTTATGTAGTTTATATGCGAACCTGCAATATTACGTAAATCCTCTACATAATAATCAAAATATGAAAACTCAACATCTCCTAAATCAGCCTTAGCTATAGCACCATACATACCTCTATTTGAGTTAATATTTTTAATCTCTGAGAAATAATTATATTGAAGATGCTGGTAACTATCAAACCAAAAAAGTCGTAAACTATAATCATCATCACTCCCTACCATGGCCAAAGCACCATCAATACTGCCAAGTAACCAATCATAATTTACATTTTGACGACCAATATTAAGTGCAAAAAATCCATCATCATAATTTAATGATGCTTCACTTATCATAGCTTTATTAGTCTCATTTGATGTTAGTTTAGATCTTAAATAAGATGCTGTTTTATAGTTGTTTTCACTCAATACTCCATTTGCTTTGGCTCCAAAAGAGACAAATATATCTTCACTAAAATCATAATTTAGCACTAACTGAGCATACAGTGATGTAAAACTATTCGTATCTTTTATAAGAGTACTATCTCTATCTCTTCCAATCATTTTCTCTACTTCACTATGAACAATTGTAGTAAGCTTAGAATCTAACTGATTTAGTACAGAGTCTGCAACTACACCTATCTGTAAAAAAATAAAAATTGTAATTATAATTCTCATCGTCGCGCCCACGGACTTACTACACTACCTCTAATTGGAGCAGCTACTTTTTTAAACTCTGGGGTTGGAACTAAACTTGACTCTGAGATTCCGCTTTGATCAAACTCTATTGAAAAACCAGGTGGTGAAATATCTACTATATTTTCTGCCTCAAGGGGAGCTTGGCAATCTGCACTACAAGTGGACTCTGCATTAAGATATACATTACTAAGTTCTAATGGATGTACCTCTTTATAACTAAACTTTTTAGCTTGAAAAAACGAGAGGTTATTTTTATTCAGACTCTTAGATCTTGCATATTTTAACACTTTGCGCATATTGTAATGAATATTTTTACGCTCTTTGTAAAGTTTTTTAAACTCCTTTAGAACCAATGCACGTTCAACCTTACGTAAATCATCAAAACCAAACTCTCGTGCCATTAAAGTTACTTGTAGAATAGCAACTATTAAAAATATATATTTCATCTAATCTACTCTTATACTTTTTAAATCAATTATAAAACGACTACCTACACCTATTTCTGACTCTAGTACTATCTCAATATTGTGTAGATCTGCAACTGACTTTACAATATAAAGTCCTAAACCAAGACCCTTTTTAGTTCCATCTTCGCGATAATATTTCGTAAAAACCTTTTTTCTATTTTTAATACCACTACCAAAATCTTCAATAGTTAAAATAGTATCTTTAATAGATATATTAACTTTAGAATCTCTGTGTGAAAATTTAATGGCATTTAGGACAATATTATCCACCATTCTCATAAAAATTGAACTATCTGCTTTTATATTTAAACTAGTAGCACTTAAAACTACATCAACACTATCTCGAACATCATTATAAAAAGAGAGTCTACTTTTTAATACCTCAGATATATCTAATTTACTCTCATTTAATGTGTACCTATCACTCTTAAGTGAAAATAGAAGTTGCTCTTCTAACTTTTCAATATCTTCTATGCCTTGAAAAATTCGACTACTTTTTTCTCTGGCTTTCTCATTTTCAAGATGAGAGTTTATAGATTGTGCATTTAACTTTATAACACTCAATGGAGTATTAATATCATGCACAATACCATTAATAAAGCTATCAATTGTCTCTATAGAGTCGCGCATAGGACGAAGTGAAATCATAGATAAAAAATATGCAGCAGGTAGTATTAATAGAAGCACTATAAAAAAAGCAACCAATATCTCAAACCTCGTATGCTCTAGTGCTTTAATATCTTCAATAATTGGCATTTTACACTCTTTGTCAATTTTCATAATTTTATTCATATGTATACATTCAGAGTATATAAGTCTATTTTTAATCTTCTCCTCTTGAAACAACCTAGAGCGCTCCTTATAATAGTACAAAGAGCCAAGAGCTAAAAAAAGAAGTATAAAAACACTAACAAAAATCCCAAAAAAGCGATAAACGCTACCTATCTCATAAGATTTTAAATTTATAACCTAAGCCTTTTAAATTTTCTATCTCAATGCAGCCATCAAGGTGACGTTTTAAATTTTTTATATAGGTACGAAATGTAGCTATTGAGATAGTTGAATCTTCATACAGTGCAAAAATAATGTCATCTGGTGAAAGAAGTGCATCTTGATTTTGACACATATATTCTAAAAGAGAAAACTCCTTTTGAGGAAGTTTTTGCTCAACACCTTTACAGGTAACTTTACGTGTAAGTGCTTCAATGGAGAACTCTGAAGATAACTGAATTTTAGAACTTTTAGGCATTTTTGATTCTATTCTAATTAAAAGTTCATGCAAATCAAAAGGTTTTTTTATGTAATCATCAGCGCCAACTTCAAAACCTTTTTTTAAATCATCTATCTGGTTTTGAGAGGTTAAAAAGATTGCAGGAGTTGTATCTCCACTTTTTCTCAGTTGCTCTAATAGTTCAAACCCATTGATACCGGGTACATTTACATCAAATAGGTAGAGTTTATAACTTTTTTCATAACACTTTTGAGCAGCATCATCACTCTCTTGAACCCAGTCAACACTGTATCCACTATCTTCTAACTCATCGAGTAGACTCTGAGCTAACAGCTTATCATCTTCTAAAAAAAGAATGTCTACCATGTTAATCTCCAAAACACTATTTATGAATTCTAGCGTATATTAATGTAGCATTAATGTAGACAATTCAAATATAAAGATTAAAACATCTTAAAAAGTTGTTTTAATGGCTCTTTTAATTTATCAGGTACCTTGTTTTCAATTAACTTATTTACCTCTGTTTTACCCTTTGACTTCATAAGCTTATTCATATCCAGTTTTACTTTTGGCTTATTCAAAGTTCCACCAATTTTAGCAAAAACCTCTCTTTGCTTGTAGTTAACTCCAACTTTTGCAGAAACTTTTTCTGTGATTGTATTTAATACAAAATCATCTACAACAACTCTACTATTCTGACTTTTCATATCTAATTTAGAGTTTACAACTTTTTCTTCCATTGTTGCATCTACTGTAACATTCTTATAGAACTCATTTTCTAAATCTATCTTTGCAACTTTTCTTAAAATAGTCGTAAGTTGATTTGGCACAAAGCGACCATTTTCAAGAAAAAAGTTTGCGTTCATACTGCTATCATTTAAATCAAACACAACTTTTGCGTCAGCTTTAGAGTCAAAGACCTCAGGATATGTCAACATTTCACAAAGTTGTAGTAGCTCAATCCCTTTTACATTAGCATTTAAGATATTATCCTCTAAATGTGCATCTAAAGAGCCTCCAAGTGTTTTAGAGTGTGCATTAAAGATTAGATCATCTTTAAATTCAACATCACCATTAACACTCAAACTACCTTTTAAATCTCTCTTTGTCACAAAATAAAGTCTCTTTAAATTCTCTACTTTAACAAGATAGTCACTCTTAAGGCTAGATGTATCTAAATTAAAGCTAGCTCTCTTAACATCTAAGTCAGCAACATCACTTCTAACATTTAAAACTGTATCTGCATTACTTCCAGATAATTTTGTTTTAACGTTAGCTGAATATGCAATGTTTGAGCGCATACTTAAATTTGCCTCTTTATTTAGAACAACTCTATTTAAGTTAGCTCTATATACCTTAGCTTTTATATCACCATTTCTATCTTTTTGCGCTAAGGACTTAATACTACCATCTAAGTCAACTCTTCCCGTTGAATAGAGTGGAAGATTTAACATATGAAGCATCTGCTCAATCTGCATTCCTATAAAACTAAACTCTAAAGAGTCAGGCTGATAATCTTTCAAGGTTACATAGTAAGTATTTTGACTCTCAAAAATGTCACTTTTGCCATTAACAACAAGACGCTCTTTATCACCTTTTACAGTCCCCTCAACTACAACTGAACCATTGAGAACTTTTGATGTTAGAAAATAGAGTGAATTAAGATTGGAAATACTAACGCTGTAATCTGCATCAACTGCCATTTTTTTAGTAAGTTCAACTACAGATTTTGAGTATATATTTGCAATATCCCCGCCAATGTTAAGTTTACTACTAACAATGCCATCTTGAAGAGCAGATGTAACATTTGCATTAAAAGCAACCTCTTTTTCAAAATTAAGACCAAAGTCATCATTGACAATTTTAGAACTCACTTCACCATTAGAAATATCTACTTTTATATCGCCAAGAGCATTAACACCATGACTAATCTCACTAGCATCAACACTAATATCAATCAAAGCGTTAGCATAAGCTTTTTTACCAAGTAAAAATAGAACCTTTTGAAGTTCAATAGATGCAGTTTGTACATTTACTCGTTCAGGTTTAAGGTCAAACATCTTAAGCTCAACATCAGCTTTTCCTCCTAAACTTTCTGTAGTTGCAGTTACATCTAAAAGTGCCATATCACCTTTAATCTCACCAACTACATACATAGGTCCTCTAAGATTATTACCCTTAAGTAAATTAACTGAAGAGGCATCAGCAATATCAACCACATACTCAGAAATAATTTGCTGCTTAAACGGGCTAATCTTTCCATCTAACTTAACTGTCGCGTCTTTACCTAAAGTAAGTAGAATATGAATATCAGAAAATCCAAGAACAAACTCATCAAGAGTAATTCCCAAATTTTCATCATCTAAACTATCCTGAATTTTTGAAGCAACAATAGAGTTACCAACTGAACTAAATAGTAATCCAAAAACAAGTGCTAAAACTAGTGTCAATGTACCAAAAACGTAAGCGATTAATTTCATAAAATGATTCCTCTAAACAATCTTTAACTAAATAATACCAAATTATCTAAATAACTCCTAATTAAATAACCTTGTGACTAATAGACTTGTTGCAGAACTAGAATAACAATAGGTATTTATATATTTTAATATACTATTCGTTGAATCAATTGTTATTCAGACGCTTCACATTAGGACAATAGGCGTTCCAACTATGCTAGAGTTTTGCAAGAAGTCTATTAAATAAGGAGCTATAGAAGATGGAATCTCCATTGTATAAAATAAAAAATTGGATTAGTGCAGAAAAAAAACAGGGTAATATTTTTCCAAGGGGAGCTGTATTAAGTACTGTCAGAAGAGATGGTACCCCAACCTCACGAGTAGTAGGTACTATGTTCGACCATAATTATGTACCAAAATTTTTCACTTCACCTAGTTCAAGAAAAGCTGATGATATTAAAGCCAATAATCATATATCTCTAACTTACTCTTTTCAAAATAGCCTTAGATCTATAAGTATAGAAGGAACTATAGTTAAGCTAAAATCTAATGAATTAGATCAAGATTGGTTATTACATGATGATGATTTTCGTAAACATTATGTAATTTTTGGTTCTAAATCAGGTAAGCAAATAACATCATTGAATGAACTTAGAAAAAACAGAGACATTAATTATAATGTTGATAATACAATAAGACCAAAAAGTTTTATAGGATATAAGTTTGATATTATCAATAGAATATCTTTTTACAGTGTAAAAAAAAATGACTTTGCAATTAATGATGTATATACATTTGATAAAATTAATAATAGATGGAACTATTCATTATTAGTTCCATAAATTAAGATGAACAAGAAAGTAATGCTTCATCATCTAGAGTAAATGTTTTGATATAAATATTAAAAAGTTCTTTCATCTGCTCATAAATATCCAGATAAAAGAGTAAGATTTAAGTAACAATTAATCATTGCGGTGTTAACATTTCTTTTAACAATTCGTTAACAAAATGTTAACAAAAAACTTAAGGAATATAAATGAAAATCGCAAAATTAAGCCTAGCTACTATTATTGCATTAGGTTCTACTGCATTTGCTGCTGACTCTTTAGCAACAATGTTTAAAGATGGTAAAGTAAGCGGTGAAATCCGTTCAATGTATATTAATAACGATATGGGTGCTGTTGCTCCTGCTGTTGATGGTGAAGGTTTTGCTGTTGGTGGTAACATAAAGTTTGAAACAGCTTCATACATGGGTATTAAATTAGGTACTGCTCTGTATACGGCTCAAGGTTTAGGTGGTAACAATGTTGCTGAACTTGCTGGTACAAATAGTAACCTTTTAGATACAAATGGTAACTCTTACAGCCTTCTTGGGCAAGCTTATATTCAATATAACCATAGTAATACAATGTTAAAAGTTGGTCGTCAACAGCTCAACACTCCACTTATTGATGCAGATGATATGCGTATCGTTCCTGACCTATTTGAAGCGTATGCATTAACAAATACAGACATCGCTGATACAACTCTATTTTTAGCTCACATTACTCAAATGGCTGGTACGATTGATACATGGGCTGTAAATGGTCATGACTTTGAATCAATGTCAGATTCTGCTGGTCTAACTGTTAATGGTAAAGATGAGGGTGTAACTGTAGCTTCTGCTGTATATGAAGGTTTTCAAGATACAACTCTTCAAGCTTGGTACTACACTTTAAGTGGAGATCTTGATATTTGGTATTTAGAAGCTGATTACAGTTGGAACTGTAGAGTTATCGATGGTATGGAAATGTATGGTGCTATTCAATATGTAAACTTTGATGCAGATAATAGTCTTGTAGCTGGTGGTTTTGATTATGATATTTGGGGTGCAATGATTGAAGGTGCGCATACTAGTGGATTTGGTTTTGATTTAGCTTACAATAACTACTCTGATGACACAACAGTAGGTGCTACTACTGGTCAATTTAGTGGAATTTGGGGTGGTTATCCTGAATTTGCTGTAGCTGATGAGTATTGGGCAAATTCTGGTGCAGTTACTGCTAATACAGACGCGTGGAGAATTGGTGCATCTTATGACTTTGCTAAAAGTGGTGTAGATGGTCTTAGTGCTTCAGTTGCTTATGTTGCATTTGATAATGATACTGCAAATACAGATGTAGACGTAATTGACTTTATTGTTAATTATGATGTTCAAGCGATAGCTAATCTTTCAACTTACGTAGTATATGAAGATGTAAGTAGAGACACAGCTGCTGGTGTTGATTCTGACATTTTTAAACTATATGTTGGTTACACTTTCTAGTAGTTTTACATAACTTATCTCCCGCCTTTGGCGGGATTTCTGCTCTATCAATACACTCACCTTTTTAATAATACTTTTCAGTTAGTTTATGCCAAAATATGCAAAACAAAGGAAATATAATTAATTTATTTAAATCAATAGAAAAAAATGAGATACTACCAGTAACTCTTCTCTTCTTTCACTCTTTCTTGAACGGTTTAGCATTAGTATATTTTGAAGCTACAGCTAACACACTATTTTTAATGAACTATGATGTCTCAGAGCTACCATATATCTATATATTTACAGCTATTGCTTCTGTAATATTGGGTTATTTTTATACTAAACTTGAACATAGTTTAAATATTAATAAGCTATTGTCAATAACACTACTATTTGCAGCAGCCTTAATCATTGCATTTTTTATTGCAATAAAGTTATTTGAATCTAAATTACTTTTTATGTTAATAATGATTTTTAAAGACATTATGTGGATATTTGTCGGCATTGAATTTGGTATTTTAATGGGGCTAATGTTCAATATTAGACAAGGTAAGAGGCTATTTGGAATAGTTATGTCAGGTGAAATATTAGCTGGTATACTTGGTGGTCTCTCAATTGGTTTTATAATTAATTTAGTAAATACAATTAACTTGCTACTCATATCATTTATTACACTAATTGTTTCATTTATTCTACTGCTTAAGATATTTAATATTTTTTCTCATAAATTTAAAGATGATAATCAAAATGAAGAGTACTCAAAAGATGATGATATATCCTATCTTGACTTGTTAAAGAACAGATACTATCTTCTATTTTTTGCAGTCTCTATATTGGCATTTTTTGTATTCTATTTTATCGATTATGCTTTCTATTATAAGGTTGAAGAGAACTATACAGATGAAAAAGCGTTAGTAAGTTTTTTCGGTGTATTTTTTGCAATGCTTAGTATTGTAAATCTATTTTCAAGTCTATTTGTCTCAGGAGCAGTGCTTAGCCGTTTTGGTATTCTTTTTGGTCTCTTAGCCATTCCTGCAATGGCAATTATTGGTACAGGCTCTTTATTTGTTATCTCATCAATTAGTATAGTATTCATTGTTCTAGTTACAATAAAACTCTTCAATGAGGTATTTGACATATCTGTATTAACTCCAACATTTAGAATTTTATATCAAGTAATTCCACCAAAACAAAGAGTAAAAGTTTTAGCATTTAGAGAGACAATAATAGAACCTGTCGCTATGGGAATGGCTGGTCTACTATTGCTACTGTTAACTTCATTTGATGGGATAGAGATAGTCTACTATGTTATAGCTATAGCCTCTTTTAGTTGGTTACTGTTTGCAAGACTTCTCAAAAATCAATATGTTAACTCTTTAGAAAAAATGGTAGATAAAAGAGTGTTTTATACTGATGACATACTGTTTGATGGTGTAAATGAAGAAGTTTTAATAAAAGGCTTGTCAACAGATAACGAGATACAAATTTTATATTATCTAAATCTATTAGAAAAATTTGAGTATGATGATTTAAAAAACCTGTTAATAAATTTAATTTCACATAAAAGTGAAAATATTAGAAAAAGTATTTTAGAGAAACTAAACACACTTAACACTGTAGAGTTCTTAGATATTTTACATATTAGAATGGAAAAAGAGAGCAGTCAAGAGGTATTTCCATTGCTTCTTGTAACATATTGTCATCTTGGTGGCAAACAGGTAGTAGATAAAGTATTACCCTATTTAAATAGTGAAAATATAGATATAAAATCAAGTACGATAGTTGGTCTATTAAATTATTGTGGAGACAACTCTCATAATATGGCACAAGATGTAATGCAGAAACTATTTAACTCAAATACTACTCTAGACAAAAAAGTTTTTTTATTGGTTTTAGCTAAAGTTGGAGTTAATGATTTTTATAACCAATTTATAGAGTGCATGAAAAGCGATGAGTATGAGATAAGAAGTTTTGCCATTGAGCTTGTTGGAAAACTACATATTACTGACTTAGTACCACTGCTCTTAGCAAATCTTAACTCAAATAGGTTTAGAAATAGTGCGGTTTATGCTCTAATTGAGTTTGGTGATGAAATTCTACTACAAGTTCAAGAGCTTTTTAGCACAATAGGTGATTTAAATAATCAACTAATTATGGTCAAAATATTAGGAAAAATGAACAGTGATGAAGCAAATGACTTTTTAGTTAAATTTGTCTATAACCCACTTTTAACAGATGCTATTTTAGAAGCACTATTTCACTCAAACTATATTGCAAAAGATTCAGATATAGTTCAAGATTTACTAATACATAATGTAAAAAGTATACTTCATGACCTAATTATTTTAAACAAGTTAGATAAACAAAAATATCCTAATACCTACCTAGTATTCAAAGAGCTGGTGGATGTTAAAGTAAACAATATATTTTTAATATTGGGATTTAAATATTCAAAAAAGACTTTATCTCAAGTTCTATTTTTTAGTAATAGCTCTGTAGAGACTCAATCTTATACAATAGAGTTAATTGACAATCTTTTACCAATAAGTTTAAAAAGAGTAATTTTACCAATACTAGATGATATAAGTATAGATAAAAAATTGACTAAATATAGTAATGACTTCATAGATTATAGATATAAAGAGGAGGAGTTTTTCTCTACTATTATAAACGATAAAGATGTACTAGAGATATTAAAAGTATCGTTAATATATGAGATTGGTAAAGCACAAAATAGAAATTATATAGATTTAGTAAAAACAAATTTAATGTCTGATGTAACTTTAATACAAGAGACTTCCCAGTGGGCATTTAGTCAGTTAAATAAAAAGGTATAAGATGTTATTAACAATAGAGAAAGTGATAATTTTAAAATCAATTGATCTTTTTTCAGAGATACCTGAGAATGATTTATTGACACTTGCAATGGAGTTTGAAACTATTCAATATAGCTCGAATAAAGTTGTTATTAATCAAGGAGATATAGGAACCTCTATGTATGTTCTAATTAGTGGTGAAGTAGATGTAAATATTGATGGTAAAGTAGTAGCAACATTGGGAGAAAAAAATATATTTGGAGAACTCGCTATCTTTGACCCAGAACCTAGAAGTGCGACAATATTAACCACAAAAGATACTACACTCTTTAAGATTGAGAGCGATGTTATTTATGATTTGATTAGTAAATATTCAAATGTAGCTAGAGGTATTATAAAGATTTTGTCAAAGAGAATAAGGGATATTAATTAATTATAAGAATAATTAGTAAAAATTATGAAAAAAAGATGAGTTTTTAAGTTAAATATTAAGTGAATTAAGGTAACATCTGTCAATTTTTAATTATTAGTAATTGAAATACATTATAAATACGGAGGTTGAGTATGGCATTGGAATATTATACACCCGGTGTGTATGTTGAAGAGGTAGCTGGTGGAAGTGTTTCCATGACTGCTGCCCCTACAAATATAACAGGTTTTATTGGACAGACACTGAAGGGTCCATTAAATACACCTATCCAAATAACATCTTGGGGTGATTATTTTGATAAATTTATCGGTTATACTTTAGCTGACAAAATGACTCCTAGAGGCACTGTTGCTAAAGATGTTGATGGTAATAATCTTAAAGAGAATATTCCAAATGATAAAGTTACAGACCTAGATTGGGGTGTATACGTTTACTTTGCTAATGGCGGTGGTAAATGTTACGTTGTAAGTGTTGATCATATCCAAGACAACTCTTCAAAAAGTGCAACATTAAATGAAGCACTTAAAAAAGAGGAAGCGGCACTTGCTTCAGCTAAAGATAAAAAACAGGCTGAAAATAAGATTGCTGAACTAAAAAAAGAGATAGCTGCTCTTAGTGGTGGTGGTAAAAGTATTGATAAAGAAATTATCGGAAGCGATGGAGGTCCTGGTAAACGAAAAGGTCTTTCATGTTTTAAAGATAAAGGTGAAATTTCTTTACTTTGTGCTCCAGGTGTTACTTCTCAGGGTGTAGTTTTAGAACTAATTGCTTACGCTGAAGCTGCAAATATTTTTGCTATCCTTGACACTCCACAAAGTTTAAATGGACTTAAATCATTTGGTCTTGAAGCTGACTTAGATGGTCTTTCAGGAATGAGTGCGAAGTGTGCATCTAAACAAGCTGGTTTATATTTTCCATGGGTAAATGTACTAGATGATGGAAAAGAAAAAGCTGTTGCACCAAGTGCATTCGCTGCTGGTGTATATGCTAGAGTAGATAATGCAAGAGGTGTTCATAAAGCTCCAGCAAATGAGCCTGTTCGCTTAGCTGCAAACTTGGTTTATACTCTAAATGATTCAGAACAAGAGACACTAAATAAAAATGGTATCAACTGTATTCGTAACTTTTCAGATACTGGTATCCGTATTTGGGGTGCAAGAACTACTGTTTCTATGATTGATCCTCAATGGAGATATATCAACGTTCGTAGACTATTTAATATGATTGAAACATCAGTTGAATTGGGTACAAAATGGGCTGTATTTGAACCAAATGATTCAAAACTATGGGGTGCATTATCACGTAATACTAAAGCATTCTTAAGTCGTATTTATAGTACTGGTGCATTTGCTGGTGCTAGTGAATCAGAAGCATTTTATGTGACTTGTGATGCAAGTAATAATCCTCAAGAAAATATTGATGCAGGTATTGTAACGATTGAAGTAGGAATTGCACCGGTTAAACCAGCGGAATTCATTGTATTTAAGATTTCTCAAAAAGCAGCAGAATAAAAAGGAATAAATAGATGGCACAAGATGGTGAAAGAAGAGACCCGTATGCTGGGTTTAACTTTAGAATGGAAATTGATGGGATTGAGGTAGCTGGATTCAAAGAGATATCAGGTCTTGAAATGGATACTCAGGTTATTGAATATGCTGAAGGTGACGATGCGAATAGCTGGATAAAATTAATTCCAGGTCGTACAAAGTTTGGTGAACTTACTTGTAAACGCGGTATTGTTGAAGGTAATGAGCTATGGGAATGGTGTGAAACTATTAACGATTATCCTCGTGAGATTGAGCGTAAGAGTGTTACGATTAATCTTTTGGATAATGAAGGTGAACCTCAAAAAACATATACTCTTTTTGAAACATGGCCAAAAAAATATTCAACAGGAACACTTGATGCGACTGCTGATGATTTAGCTATGGAAGAGATTACATTTGTTTATGAGAACCTAGAGATTGAAGATTAAAATTAGGTAATGCTTTGAAGTACTATATTTTATATATTGTACTTCAAAAAGCATCTAAAAGTTTATAGTTAGTTACGATAATGTGAAACATCTCTCTTTTTAATGCCTCTATTGAATATATATTAATTTAAATCTGTACTCAATAAAAGCATATAAATAGATTTTAGATTATAATTTGTGTGATACTACTGAGAAAAGGCTTATTAATGTTTAAAATGGAATTTGAGTTTGTTCTACCAAAAGGTTTTGTAGACAAAGAGGGTAATCTTCACAAAAAAGGAATTATGCGTTTAGCAACAGCTAAAGATGAAATTATTCCTCTTCAAGACTATAGAGTTAGGAATAATGAATCATACATGATTTTAATACTTTTAACGAGAGTTGTTACAAAATTGGGAGACCTGAAAAATATAGATACATCTGTAATTGAGCAACTTTTTTCAGCTGACCTTGACTATCTTCAGCGTTTTTATCAAAAAATAAATTCTGAAGAGAGTAGCGATATTAAAATAACTTGTCCACACTGTGAAAATGTAATAGAGATGGGGCTAGACGAAGTTTTGTACGTTCAGTGATACGTAAATATCCCATTAAAAATCTTCAAGAAGAGATGGGATTTATTGCTTATCACTTTAATTGGAATAAAGAGGAAATTTTAGATATGACTCACAGCGAACGCCAAAAATGGGCTAAGGAAATATCTAATATAAACGAACGCATCAACAAAAGCGACTAAATAGTAAGAGGAAAGAGATGTTGCAAGCAACTTACCCAGGTGTTAGTATTCATAGAGGTATCTATCTCACTCCTCAGAAGAAAAGTCTTGACTTTGCTACACTTTTTATTAGTTTTTATGGAGATGAAGAGTATTTTGTTCTGCTTCACAGTTTTAATGAAGCAAAACAAAATACTCTTTTAAAATCTAATCTTGAATATCTTAGAGCTATTAAAAGCTATTTTGATACAGGCGGAGTAAAGCTCTATATCTTAAACTTCTCTCTTCAAAATGCTATTGAAGTTGAAACAATCACAAAATTTATGAAAGATAATTGTGATAATTTAAATGATTTGGAAATTATATGTACAATAGGGTTAATCAAAGATCCCCAAAAAGATCTTAACTTTTCTGAGAATGAAGTAATAAAAGCGATACACGCCATAAACTCATATGCTTTAGATACTGACAGAATATCAATTACTGACATTAATACAACAATAAAAGAGAATTATTTAGATCAACTAGGTGAAACTGTTATATATCATCCTTGGTTTATAGATAGTGAAAATGAACTTATTCCTCCATCTGTAATAGCAGCCGCACTTAGCTCAAAATTAGCTTATGATGGGCTGTTTTTTAACTCCATTGCTAATAAGCCTATTCCTAATTTAAAAAAACTTTCAAATGACTTTTCAAATTATGAAAATAGTGAGTTATACAGTGATGGTATTAATCCAATTACATTTATAAATAAACAGGGTCTTAAGATTTGGGGAGTTAAGGCATTTAATTCACATTATGAAAGCGTTAATGAGATGCGAATTTTGAAGTATATAAAACGACAACTCAAACGTTTAAGTAGAGAGTATATTTTTGAAACGAATACAGAAGAGCTAAATAGTAGACTCTATATAGATGTAACTCAATTTTTATTAGGTCTATGGCAGATAGGCGCACTATCAGGAAATAGTAAGCAAGAAGCTTTTGAAGTTATAGGGGATATTCAAAATTTAGATAGTAATAGGAACCAACTTACTTTTACTATCTCAGTAGCTATTAGTAAACCTTTGGAATTTATTATCATAAAATTAAACCGTATTAATTATGATGGAGTTCAAGAGAGCTTGAGTGTGGAGTCTTAAATATGGCAAATGAACTAGAAGCTTATCCAGATCCTTTTGTAAATTATCGCTTTAGAGTAGAGATAAAAGGTCTTGAAAGCTTAGGCTTTAGCAAAATGAGCCAACTAGAAAATGAGACAGAAGTTGAAACCTATAATGAGGGTGGAGTAAATGATTATGCTCATAAATTTCCATCATCTACATCTTACTCAAATATTACACTCGAACATGGTTTAGGAGTTGATGATTTAATTTATGATTGGAGAGAGAAAGTCATTTCAGGTGATGTTATGGGTGCTTTGAAAAGTGGAACTATCAAACTTTATAAGAATAATGAAGTTGTTGATATGTGGCATTTTCAAGGAGCTTGGCCAGTTAAACTTACAATATCTGAGTTAGATGCAAATTCAAGTGGCGATGTTTTAATAGAATCTGTTGAACTCTCAATTGAGAACTTTGAGAGAGTAAAGAAGTAATTTATGAATATCAATGAAACTCTTTTAAATAGAATCAAAAATAGGTTCCTACCAAATAGTTATAAGCGCTCTGGTATAAATATATATAAAAAAAGAGAGTCACTTTATAACCATTCTGCTTTCACAATTAGATCTAATGCTCTTTGTTCTAATATTTTAAGTCGTTATGAAATAGCCAATATAGAGGCTAGCTCTGAATATTTCCAATTTCTTTCATACTTTTTTATGCCAAACAGAAAAGAGGAAGCTAGTAAAGCTATTATTTACAAAGAGAAGTATTTAAAAGCTAAAGAGATTAACAAATTAAGCGAAGCTATTTTTATTAAAAGAGAGGAAGAGTCAAGTATCGCTTTTACAACTCTTCAAAAAGAGTATATTAGGCTTCAAAGTGAGTATATAGTTCAAACAAAAGAGAAAGCTTCTATAGAGGAAAATGAAAAATTACTTTTTAAAGAGATAGAAAATATTTCAAGCCTTGATACAGATACTTTAGAGCTTAGAATTGAAACTCTTTATATTGAAAAGATTAAAAGAGAGAGAAATCCTCATGGTCCTAAGCAGTTAGCAAGATTAATTCAAAATAGCTCAGACAGTACTCAAAAAAGTGAGTTCATTCGTCTATACAGAGAGTTTGAGAACCTAAATATTAAAGAGGTTGATAATTCTAAAATTGTGAATATAGAAAATACTGCAGATTCTATATTCTCTCAAATTAAAAAGTTAATTATTAATTCAAAAGAGTTTATATCTAAAGAGCTATCTAGTGAATCTAAAACTATCAAAGATATGCCTGAAACTATTGTAAAAAACATTCATCAAGATTTGAAAGTTTTTGAAAAGCAGATTCCTGCACTTTTAAATACAGATGTGAAAAAATTTGAACCAATTCAAAAAACAATTAATAGGTCAATTATTAAAGAAAAGAGAGAAAAAGAGTTTATAAACATTATTCATAACTATCAAAACATATCTTTTAACGCAGATAAAGAGAAATCAATTTCAGAGCTACATAAATATATCTTTGAAAAAGAGATTCAAAATATAAAACTTGACAACCCATATCTACATATAACATCATTAGTAAAAAAAGATATTTCAAACAGAATAAAAAATTTCTTACTCAAAAATATTGAGAATGTTGAGTTAATAGAAAACAGATTAGTTACAAACAGTTTTTTTAGTGAAAAAAACACTCAACTAAAAGATATTAAAACTCAAACACAAGAGTCAACAATAGTAAAAAATATCTATAACTTAGTTAAAGAGCGTATTGTAGAAGATAGTCCTATGGCATTAATCTCTGCTAGTAAGAAGAGTACTATCTATAAAGAGATTTCAAAGATTCTTACAAGAAAGCAAGAGATTACAGCCAAAGAGATAAAGATGTTAGCCTCTATTGTTAAAGATAGCTCAAACTCTACTTCGCATAAAGAGCAGTTCTCAATGCTACTTGGTGATATGAGAGAGAAAAGTA
>Ga0316207_10000432_pt1 | contig 71004 bp, 67 predicted proteins | sample 6weekpyrite_MG_FD_204943 | JGI IMG/M metagenome (GOLD analysis project Ga0316207, IMG submission 204943) | Microbial mat bacterial communities from mineral coupon in-situ incubated in ocean water Damariscotta River, Maine, United States -... | ecosystem: Environmental > Aquatic > Marine >... | reverse complement strand
AGAAAAATCAAAACGTCGAAGAATATGATGAAGAAAATATTGTTAAACACAATATGAGAAGAAAATGCAGAAGAAGATTACATTTTTAAACTAGCGGGTTTGATACATTTTTGAGATAGCGCTGACAGAGGAAACTAATGCACTTGATAATATTCAAGCGTTGATAGAAAAGCTGTCCATCGCTGGCGGAGATTTTCTTCGTGACGATACAGAAACACACATGAGGGAAGAGTACTCTACTTACGATTGGGTAATGGATGGACTTTTAACTCGTGCTGGTTTTACCATTAACAGTAAAGAGATGCACGAAAGCGTGTTTGGCACATATGTTTGTTCGAAAAATGTTGATTAAATTTGAAATTGAAACTATTCTCGACGAAGCTGCTGGGCTTCATCTGGACAAAGTTCATCAAAACCAAATAATGTTGACGGAACTGCATCTGCCCCTACCCGTTTGGCATATTCTATTTTTGCGATTCCACATAATACCGGTATTGACCACGACAAGGTAATCGGTGCCATAGTATTTGAATTGCGCAAATAAACATATCGTATGAATGAGCGAGCTAAGGCCGGAGAGGGATCACCTGCCTGTTCTCTCGGAACTTGAATAGCGGATGCTGCCACATTACAGTCATACAACATGGAACGATCAAAAAATTGATTATCCCAAACACTCTCCCCGCGTTGTTCATGCCAAAATAAACACTGCTCTATGATATTACTTAACTCTGCATCCCTAAGTTTAGTTGTGTTGAGTAAGCCAGGCATCGGTATGTCATCTTCTTTGCTTGATACAAGTGGTTTTAGTGCAAAACGATATTCTTTGGAAAAACTGTGAAATATATAAGAACCAAATCCGTACAATAAAAACGACGCAACTGGTGGCTGAGTATCAACAAAAAATTCCGCGACTTCATAACCCGGACTTCGAATTTGTACGCGCATGCGATCGGGAAACCCGTATCTTTCATGATGTATGCAGGGAGAAACGCCGCACCGTTGTCCATTGATATGCACTTCAGCACCAATCGGTTGCGTGTGAATGGTACTCGTGGTGGCACAAGCTAACAGGAACAATGGAAAAACTAGGTAGAGTAACAATCGCATCAGAAACTCCCCCACAAATCCATAAAATAGCCCATATCAAAACTACCATTGCTTCGATACAAAGGACGAATTGAAATAGAAGGCGCTTGAAACTTTATTCCTTCAATTTTAAAATCCGCTCGACTACGCCAGGTTTCCAAATTACGCGTACTTAAATAAGTCCCATAAATTCCAGCTGCCATCCCAATGGTTGCGCCAATTGAAATCGGACGTTGATCATCTCCACCAATTATCGAGCCAAATCCAGCACCCGCAATCCATCCAATGACCGCACCGGTGTCTATCCAAAACACTCGATTTCTTCCAATGTCGATTTGATCTTGATAATGTAGCGCTGTTAGTAAAGCAATATCTGCCGCAACAAGTGATGTCGCAGTAATGAATCGATTATTCTCTTGATTCAAGTCATCGGCAAACGCCGCACCGATGGAACCCGCTGCTAAAAAAGTCGTAAAGTGCAACGTGCCAGCGAAGGAGACAAATCCCGGATCAGTTTCATATTCATTCGCGAGATACACGCCCGCACCAACACCAAATAAATCTCCTGCGAAAGTGAATCCACTGAGCCAACGAATTTCCTTCACGTTTGCCTCGATTATATCTGGATCATCCGTTAAGGGCTCCAACCCAGCGGCAAATGGAATAATATAACCATGCATGGCACCAATCATAGTTGACCGGTTAATGGTTATTGCATCTGCAGTGGAAACCGGCTTATCTCTTGTTAGCCAATATGGCAATGCGATTCCCGTCGCCAACCCGACAGCGGCTATGCCTCCACTACGTGCTAGCGCATCTCGGCATTGACTGGAATCATTTTTATCTTCCCCATCCACACAATGATCATTAACCTCTCCAGCAGTTACCGTCGTACTTAATAAAGAACCTGCTACCATTCCATTGATCGCTTGCCAAAAAACTAATTCTCTCAAGCCACTGCGATCTAAGTAATTTACCGGTGGATGTTTCGCGTAGGGATCTTTTGATAAGTCGTTTTGAATCGAGTTTGGATCAGCATTACAAATGTTTAAAAAAATCATTTGTAATATAAAATAGCAACATAATAATTGATTTTTCAAAATGTTCATTTAGGAAATCGCTACAATTGTTTCATTCATCCAGCGCAAAAAATGTTATCCGCACCCAGTTTGTCAGATTGAATGTGCCTTATTTGAAGAAGAGACACCATTTTCATCACACCCACCCAAATTGGCTATATATTAGTTCGTTACACTATTATAAAATGATTTTCGATTTATCATTATAATAGATGATCATAAGCGTCTTATAAGCACAACAATTAATCATCTTTATTGGGGCTAGGTAAAATTAAATAAGACCAATTCATTCTATTTTTATGTCATCATTTTTAATATTCAGTAGACACAATATTGAAAACGTTAAATTCTTTTTAGACAAAAATCATAACGTAAAAAGGCCACTAACATGCAAACACTAAAAACAGTCATCTTATTATCACTTTTATCTTACTCCACTCTCGCGATTTCTGAAACGTATATCCATTTTGGCGGTGGATTGGATTACGTAAAACACGATAAAAGTGACAAGGACTATCCTATGCTGAACCTCAAAGCTGGCCTGGGATATAAAATCATGCCCTCGCTAGGTTTTGAATTCGATATTACCGCTAAATCAACTTCCACATACGATGGATCTGGCACTTGTACAACAACAATTGGGACTCAAGTCAATTGCACCCGTGAAGAAGAAATATCACGATACATGGGAATTGGTTCGGCAATCTACACTTACGCGATTGGAAGCTTTCAACTATTTGCCAAAGCAGGCATTGCCTATACAGTCAGTTCACACCTTGAAGTAATCGATGGTACAAATTTAAACAAATCCATACAAGCGGATGAAGACAGTAAAAATTTCAATGGATTGTTTAGTGTCGGTATCATTAAAAATGAACGACACCGAATTGGTACACTCATTTCGACTAAATACGGAAACTCGGACATCGGAAACTTTAATTATATTGGAATTGAATATAATTATTTATTGTTTCTTTAGTACCTAATCCGCATTGCAACTATTCAGCATTTTTTGTTAAATATACCCGTAGCGTTATAAAATTGGGTGTTAATGTGCATCATTTGAATTCCACAACAAGTCAAAATGACGCGTAATAGCCGGTCTATTGCAAGAAATTTTAACCCTGTTGTGGAATTCAAATGGTGTGCAATAAGACCTAATTTTATAACGCTACGGGTATATAATCCTCACTGAGCGTTTAGTGCTGTATTGCTGGCATAAACTGTTGTCCACATGGATGTGGACTTCAAACGCCCAGGGATGGGTTCACAGTGTGTTTATGCTAGTAATACAGCACTAAACGCGGATTACCTAAAATATGCTGAGTAGTTACCCCTCATTTACAATTCCCATTACGATAATAACAAGCGAGATAATTCGCTTAAAATATCCTACAATTATTTGCACTGCATTAGTGCATCACTTTCTATGTTTAACTAGTCCTCCTGACGAGCAATTTATATCTTACTGATTAATATAGTTATTTCAGAATGGCGCGAGAATTGCGATAACCGAAATATGTCAACACACATAATGGTCTAATTTTGAAAATTCTGGTCTCCCCCAATGCATTAAAAGGTAGCTTGAGCGCCGAAGATGCGGCACATGCCATTGAAGTCGGCATAAAAAACGCCATACCTAGCGCGGACGTCATCAAAATTCTTGTTTCTGATGGCGGGGATGGTTTTGTCGATGCACTTCAATTTGGATTAGACACAGAAACACATAGTGATATTGTCACTGGGCCGTCGGGAGAGCGCATTAAAGCCAATTTTTTATTTGAAGCACATAATAAAATAGCCATCATTGAAATGGCGTCTGCATCTGGCCTTGCTTTATTGAAAAATCAAACCTTAGATGCCCTTGCCGCTTCCTCCATTGGTACCGGTGAATTGATCAAAAGCGCACTCAATCTTGGTGCGAAACACATTATCCTCGGCATTGGTGGCAGTGCGACAAGTGATGGCGGAACCGGTATGGCAACCGCACTTGGTGTTGTTTTTCGTGATGCAAACGGAAAAGCATTAGAAGGAAATGCAAAAAATTTACAGCACATTTCGTCAATTGATACGACCGCAAAGGACAAACGATTAAATGATGTAATTTTTGATGTCGCCTGCGATGTCAACAATACCCTGTTAGGTCCAGAGGGTGCTGCTGCAATCTATTCTCCACAAAAAGGAGCAAACGAGAAACAAGTAAAGGAAATTGAATCTGGCCTAGATAATCTCGCCACTATTATCGAAAACGATTTATCAAAAAATATAAGAACATTAATTGGTGGCGGTGCAGCAGGTGGTTTAGGTGCAACACTGGATGCCTTATTTAATGCCAAACTAAAGCCTGGAGCCGAACTGCTATTGGAAATTTTACATTTTGATGAAAAAGTACAAAATGCCGATTTAGTTATCACCACGGAAGGTAAATTAGACGAACAAACCATTTACGGTAAAGCCCCTGCCATTGTGGCTAATCATGCAAATAATTTTGGTGTTCCAACTATCGCAATTGCTGGCCAGATTGATACAAATAAATGGCAAGAATACGGCTTTAAAGCGGTTTACAGTTTATGCTCAAGTGATATAAGTGTGGAATATGCGATATACAATGCAGCAAAGTTATTAACAGAAACCACAAAACGCGCAATTGCTGATTTGTTTCCAAATAATTTGCAGTCAACCAAGGTTTTCCAAACCCAAAAACACCAACTTATTGTATATACTGATTTAGATGGAACACTATTAGATCATAACAATTATTCTTTTGAAAACGCCTTACCAGCGTTATCCAAATTAAATGCTTTAAGCATTCCAGTGATACCAGTTTCTAGCAAAACCTTGCCTGAAATCATTGAAATTAACTCACTCATTGGAATATCTGTTCCCATCGTTGCAGAAAATGGAGGTGTGATTGCCTTTCCCAAAGATTACTTCAAAAACGTGTTAGGATTTGAAAGCAATGAGGACTATTTCATAAATAAAATGACAACAAGTTATGAATCCATCCTCAATACCTTAAATCAAATTCGCAATGAAACAGATTTTAAATTCACTGGTTTTTCTGACATGAGCATAGAAAGCGTCATGCATCACACCAGTTTGCCTTATGATAATGCGAGAAATGCAAAAAAGCGAATCGCCAGTGAACCTATTTTGTGGATGGATACAGAAAAAAATCAAACAATATTTCATGGGTTATTAGAAAAAAATGATTTAACCTTGGTGAAAGGCGGTAGATTTTGGCACGTTATGGGAAAAACTAATAAAGGACAAGCGATTAAAAAAATCAACCAGCTTTATTTAGATAATGGCGCGACAACACTAACAACCATTGGTCTGGGAGATAGCCCAAATGATATTCCAATGTTAACTCAAGTCAATATACCCGTCATTGTGAAACGCTCAGATGGCAGCGTAATGGAATTTGACGGTTCTAAGGATTGTAGTCAAACTAAACTGGCAGGACCAAATGGTTGGAATGCATTTATACTACAGTATATCAATCAAAACATAGAAAATAATGCATGAACTATAGGGTGCCGTGGAAAATGGATTTATAAATAACATAACAGAGTGAAAAAATTATGGCTGATTTCTTTCAAAATGGTGTCATCACGACATTACATAAATTAAATGATAGAACGGTTGAAAACATGGAATCTGAACTTATGTCATTTTCCAAAACCAACCCAATGGCATTAATTCTGCCAAGTTTATATTCTGAATTACAAGGTAATGCACTTCCAAATATTGTAAATCACTTGGTCAACGCTAACTATATTAGCGACATTATTGTTGGATTGGATAATGCCAATAAAGACGAATTTTTACATGCCAGAGAATTCTTTAGTGTACTCCCACAAAAAGTTCATATTCTTTGGAATAATGGTGAGCGACTTCAAGCACTAAACAAACAGCTAGAATTAGAAAATCTTGCACCGACTCAGCCAGGCAAAGGAAAAAATGCATGGTATTGTTTCGGTTATTCCCTTGCACTAGAAAACATAAAATCGGTTGCTTTACACGATTGTGATATTCTTACCTATGACCGCAACTTGCCCGCAAGATTATTCTATCCTGTGGCTAACCCAACTTTTTCATTTGAATTCTGTAAAGGATACTATGCAAGAATCAATGGTAAAAAATTAAGCGGTCGTGTCACTCGACTGTTTGTGACTCCTTTATTAAGAGCGTTAAAAAAGGTATTCGGGCCCGTTGATTATTTGGAATACATGGATAGTTTTCGATACCCTCTCAGCGGTGAGTTTTCCATGCGTAAAGGCGTGATTAAAAATTTACGTATCCCTGGCGATTGGGGATTAGAAATCGGCGTATTATCCGAAGCCTATCGAAACTTATCCCGAAACCGGATTTGCCAGGTGGATATTGCAGATCAATACGATCACAAACACCAAGAATTAACGGCGCAAGATGCCGTTGGTGGCTTGGAGAAAATGGCAATAGAAATTGCAAAATCCTTTTTCCGTAAACTCGCGACAGAAGGATTAGTCCTGTCAATTGAAGACATACGTTCCGTTAAAGCAACCTATTTTCGCATTGCATTAGATTGTGCTGAACAATATTACTATGACGCTAAAATAAATGGGCTAGAGTATGATCGTCATAAAGAAGAAAGCACAATTGAATTATTAACAAAATGTGTTATGGATGCAGGAGAATCGTTTTTACGAAATCCGATGGAGGCGCCTTTCATTCCAAGTTGGAATCGAGTGATGAGCGCAGTACCCAATATTCATGAAAAAATGCGAGAAGCCGTCAGAGAAGATAATAAAATGGATTAATCCAGAAATACGTTACCATTGACTACGCTGAAACCAACTGACAGCATAAGGCGGTAATATTAAACCCGATTCATCCAACACCACATCACTCTTTTTCAACAAGTCGTCCCATCCAAATAAACTGGTCGGCATTTTGCTCCAATCGATCCTACTAGAATCAGACGAAAAGTTGAATAGTGCATAGATAACATTTTCTTTATCCGGTGATTCCCTTTTGATGCATAAAACACTATTACCCAAGTCAAAAGTTTTTTGATCACCATTTGGATGAAAGGCCAGTAGATTTTTACGAATTTTTAAAACCTCCTTCAAGGAATTAAACACTCGTCCTGTTTCACTTTCATGATTTGCCAATAACCCTTCTAATTCTCCCCTATCCCATTTTCGTCGATTAACAGCCCGTGTAGAACCCGTCCTTTCCACACCAATATAATCATTTGGCGTAGCCAACAAGCTATGAATGTAAATGGCAGGAATACCCTTGAAGGTCAAAGCAAAAACCTGAGATAAAATAAACATAGGAAAATGCCATTGATTTTGACTTGGATGAGGATCGCGAAACGCATCAAATAAACTGATGTTCAACTCATACGGACTTTCACTGCCATCTTGATTTCGTTTCGTTGATATATAACCACCGCGGTCACGCATTGCATCAAGCAATCGCTTTGATTCCGATTCTGGAATCAATCCTTCCAATGGTCGTAATCCAACGCCATCGTGAGAAGCAGTAAAATTTAAAAAAGTACAATCTTTGTGAATTTCCATGTCTTCAATTCGTTTAATCCACTTAAACAAATAGGATGTATTAGCCGAAAAAATGGTATATAACAATAATGGTGGCAAACTGAATTGATAAATTACGTGAGCCTCATCACCATCACCAAAATAGGTAATGTTTTCATCATGCGGCACATTGGTTTCCGTCATGATGAGCGCTCCAGGCTCTACTTGCTCCAATACATCTCTCAATAATTTCACTACCTCGTGCGTTTGCGGCAAATGAATGCAATTTGTGCCTATGCTTTTCCACAAGTATGCAACTGCATCCAAACGCACCATTCGCGCACCTTGACGAAAATAAAAAAGCAATATATCCAACATCTCAATGAGCACATCGGGATTTTTGTAATTCAAATCAATTTGATCATTACTGAATGTCGCCCAAACAAACTTTTGCCCACGTCGCGTTCTAACACCGGTTAACACCGGTGTACTACGTGGCCGTGTAACCTTTGAAAGATTCTCAGATTGGTCAACTTCGACAAAAAAATCTTGCAGTTCCTCTTTGCCTGACAAATAATCCACAAACCACAAATTCTCTCTAGAACAATGATTCAATACAAGATCAACGACAAGATCATACATTTCTTCCAGCGCTGCAATATCATCCCAAGTTCCTAGCTCTTCTTTAACACAACGAAAATCGGTAATGGAAAAACCATCATCCGAACTCCAGGGAAAAAACGGCAATATATGCAGCATTGATATTTCATTTGGTAAATGTTTCTGCAAAAAATTGCGAAGGGATTGAAGGGGTACGTTACCTGGAGATTGAATCGTATCACCATAAGTGATCAAAACAATATCTTTATGAGTCCAAAATGGCCCGCTAACGGAGCGGTTTCGCTTTTCTTTGTGGCTCTCAATATAGTTTAATATTCTATCTGTAATCTCTGGTGCTTGATTTTCTCCATATAAAAATGACAAGCGTTTGAGCAATCGATTTTTCAAATTTTGATTAACCTCTCTCTCCTCTCGCTTGCGCTCTTCTCCAAATCCCATATTGATTATCCGACTGACTCATTATAAAAGTACAATGTAAAACAGGATGTCACTCTTATCAAACTAATTTTTTTGATTATGAAGCAACTTGGTAATCTGTAAATTCATTTAGACCATATTGATAAATCATCTTGGCAAACATTTCCGCAACCATTTTTAAAACAATCGCATTGGCTTCTATATCTCCATCATTTTGACTATCACATTCCACTGCCAATACACCTAAATCAAAGTTGCCATAAGATATTGGAACTGCAATATAAGCAGATGGTTGAAAATATTGCGGTGAAAGCGCTGCAATTTTTCCCTTAAAATGCGGTTCACTTTTTACATTTGGTACCAATACCGCGTGACCATCACTTAACACTTCTCCGGTTATACCTTCAGAAATATCATATTTTCCCACATTTATTTGTTGTTGAGTTAAGCCGGTTGAATATCGAATGACTAATTTTTCTTGCTGACTATCCCATAAAAATACTCTACCTTTTTTTAAATTTAAATAATCTGATAACAGTTCTAGGGTAAGAGTTAAAATTGATTCGGGGTCTCTGCCACCGCGGAGTTTATTTTGCTGAGACAGTAATAAATTGATTATATTTTTAAAATATTCTTCTGAATGTGGTGTTTGCATAATATTGCCCTCTATGTATGTGTGCGTAATTATTAATGTATTCAGCATAAAACTTGCCAACTTTATTCTCAATAATAAACAACATGTTAGACATTAGTGATTTAAAAAATGCGATATAATATTTCAGTAGAGAAAAATAATGTTCCATTACGGTGCGTACATTTTTGTTTAAAACTTGTTTGTATAAAAAAGACTTTTTTAGTGAAGTATGAGAAAAATAATCTTGCTGTTGTTATTCCAGCGGGAACCTTAGATCAAGATTCTGGTGTAAAGCCAAAACATAATATCTATTATAAAGACAAAGCACCATGGTATATTGATGTCTGTAAACTACAGCAATATGACGAATTGCCTGTTAAATAACATAGTCAATTATCAATTGTCCCGAAAGCATTAGCATACCTCAAATTGGGACCGTCGGCAGCAGGGATGCTGCTGTCGAGCGTACAGGGATATATTTACAACGAGTCAAAATTTGAGGTATGCTAATACTTTCGGGATAATTGATACCTGGGAGTATCAAACGATGAGCGCATGCCTTGTTCTAGATTTATCAATTATTGACTTCGAACCTTTTCGAGAATATATCGAAAAAATCCCAAGTTTTATACAAAAATATGGCGGAAAATATCTCGTAGAAGGTGAAGTACCAACTGTAATCGAAGGTGACTGGGAACCAGAGCGATTAGTTGTCATTCAATTCCCAAGCCGAGAACACGCAAATGCGTTTTTAAATGATCCAGAAGTAAAAACATTATTTGCCATTCGTCACAAATCAACGATTAGCAAGTTAGTTTTGGTGGATGGAAATAAATTGTTATAGCCGAAATGACTAAAATATTTCCCAAGCAGTCACCCATTTACCAAACAAAGTAATTCCCATGATCGGAGATAATAAATTTCCACTATTATTCACAATTTAGTTTAAAATAAATTTATGATTATTCCATATACCGAATTAGCACCCGACACCCTGCGCGCATTGATTGAAGAAATCGTTACGCGAGATGGCACCGACTATGGCGAACTCGAATTGACTGTCTCTGAAAAGGTGACGCAAGTCATGGAACAGCTTAAACGCAAGGAGATTGTTATCGCTTACAGTGAATTACATGAGACTTGTTCGTTGATCGCTAAAGGCGAATTTTCTGAGGATTTCAATCAAAATGCGCAATAGGATTAACACGCTATGAAAAAGCTTGATCTGTGGGACAAAGTAAGCGGAAAATGGTAGCTGAAAAATTTGCTAGCACTAAATAAGTCAGCAAATAATTTTTAACGTAATTTTCGTTTCAATTTTTTATGTCTTGCGATTCTTTAAGAAGTGAATCCACGCCTATTATAAATTCGGCATTTTTATAATACTCTTCTCAGATCTGCAACGTAATTAAATCAAAATGAATTAAAAATAATTTCGAATAACAAATAGACAATTTCCCGCTATATTTATCTGTGATGGATTTGTGATTCTTTCGTTATAATTAAGTGAATTTTCTTTGGGTTAATAACTTCCTTTCATACACTTTAGAGGGGAGATAAATATGCAACCTAAGAGATTCTTTTTTCGGCAGCATCAAAAATATTCATTTCGTACTTTTTCCATATTATGTTTTTTAATTTTATTTTTGACTTTACCTATAACTAATTCATTTGCAGACAGTGACAGCAAACACCGAAAACATGATAAACATGATAAACATGATTTAAATTATCAATTTTTTGAAAAAGAAAAATCAGATGATGATGATGAAAATCATCGGCATCAGAAAAAAATGTTTAAAACGGATAAACGTTGTAAATCTGAAAAAATTGATTGGTTAAATTTGCCAGAACTCGATCCAATACAACCCGTTCAGGAAAAGTTGCTTTATGTAGGCGGAATAAATCAAGGTGACGAAATCAATCCAGATGTACTTTTAGTCATCGGCGCTGACCCAGCGCTTCCGGAAGAATACGGGAAGTTATTATATCGTATGGACCTACCTAACATTGGAGATGAAGTTCATCATTTTGGTTACAATGCAGATCGCAGTAAAATATTATTACCAGGATTATATTCCAGCCGAATACACATGGTAAATCTTGATGACCCAAAACAACCCTTTGTTGAAAGAGTTGAAGACGACATTGTCGAAGACAGTAAACATACCCATCCTCACACTGTAATCGCCTTACCCAATGGTAATAATTTAATTTCTATGTTGGGTGCTGACACTGAATCAACCGCCCCTGGTGGTTTAATTGAAGTATGTTCTGATACAGGTGAGTATATTCGAACTTTTGGTCCAAGTGCGAAACGAAATCATGCTGTTGTTGGGCCAACCTACATGTATGATGCCGGCTTTAAACCCGAACTTAATCGAATGATCACTACAACCTTTGGCCTGCCAAAAGATATTCAAGGCCCGATAAATGTAGCAGGATTTGGCGATGAAGTTTATGTCTGGGATCTTCAAAAAGAAAAAGTGATTCAACGAGTAAAATTGTCACCTAATAGTGGCGCTCTAGAAGTCCGCTGGCTTGAGGAGCATGGCGTACCTATCGGATTTACCAATGCACCAGGAACCAGTGAAATATGGCGCTGGCACGATTTGGATGGTGATGGAGAATATATTTTTGAAGTCGCCATTTCCTTACCGCCATTTTCTGCACCTACCGATATCGTATTGTCCAGTGATGATAAATATCTTTACATTGCTAACTGGGTTGGTGGTGGTGCAGCCGAAGGTGGGAATATTCAGCAATGGAATATCTCAGATCCATTTAATCCAGTCTTTGTGTCTCAGGTTAATACGCCCTATGCACAAATGATGCGTTTGAGTCTGGACAATACACGTTTGTACTATGGTAACAGCTTATTGAGTGGTTGGGATGATACAGAATTTCCTGCCGGCGTAACCCGTAACATTAGCTACGGCGTTCGCAAAATAGATATCAATCACATAGATGGCGGTATGTCGCTCGATACAAACTTCTTTGTTGATACAAGCGCGATACAGAAAAAATATAACATTGGTCCGATAGGTCCACATCAAATATTTTTTGATCCCGCAGCGACACCCGCAGGTGGCTTTCACTAAGATTTGAAAAATTCGACAACAGGTGATTTTGGATAACACATCAAAATCACCTGTTCCGATTAATTTGAATAATTCTTTTCTGATAAATAAATCTCAAATTAGAGTGATGTTATGAACATACCAATCCAGCCGATAGGCTATATTCAATCAAATTTTGAAAACAAAACCATATCAGCGAGACAACCAGCAATTGATGGCAAATATGGGGTGTTAGTATTAAACGAGTCTATGATAGAAGGGCTGGATGGACTAAACGAATTTTCGCACATCATTGCAATTTATTATTTTCACTTGCAATCTGAAGTACACATGCGTGCGAAACCGTGTTTTGATCCAACAGTGGATCATGGTATTTTTGCTAGCCGTTATCCAACAAGACCAAACCATATTGGAATAAGTGTTTTAACACTTGAAAACATATGCAAGAATAAAATCTATTGTTCCGATGTTGACGTGGTGAATAACACGCCGCTATTAGACATTAAACCGTATGTTAAACAATTTGACTGCATGGATAATCCAATATCTGGTTGGTATGATAGTGTAGATTGGTCCAGTCAATTGTAATTCAAACAATGCAATTAACTATATACCCATCATAGTGTTATGAAATTAGGTGTTAATGTGCATCATTTTAGTTTCACAACAAGGCAAAATGACGCGTAATAGCCGGACTATTGCAAGGAATTTTAACGCTGTTGTGGAATTCAAATGGTGTGCAGTAAGACCTAATAATATAACGCTACGGGTATATTAACAAACATTCAGGTAAATACCTGGTTCAAGGGTAAGTACCAACCACCATAGAAGGTGACTGGAAACCCGAAAGACTGGTTGTTATCGAGTTTCCATCAAAAGAAAACGCCAATGCATTTTTAATCGATCCAGAGGTTCAACCTTTGTTCGCCATTCGAAATAATTCAACCATAAGTCAACTAATCATAGCCGAAGGATAACAACCAACATGGAGGACACCTATGCAATTCAATACGTTCGAGGGAAAATTTCTGAGGAACAATATTTAGATAAAGAAATTAACCATCGCCTAATTATAAACGAAAGAGATAGTCAAAATCTTTGTAACGATACCGTCAAATCAATCATTACAAATGCATTTTGGGATTTACATGGATTGGATCGTGATAATCCATTTTGGGTAAATACCAACAAATTAGCAACTGTCAGCAAGCTATGGGATTATTCCGAATATTTAGAGGGGGTAAACAAAAACCAACCGAAAGCGGCATTAATTAGGATTGCGTTAAATATCCTCTATTTCCATGATCTGTTGGAATTATCCACTTGGAAAATAGTAAAAGATAAGAATGTTATTGATATCAAATTATTAATTCATGGCGCTTGGAAACTGTCCCTAACCACGCCAGAGGATTTATCGCAATTATCAAACTTAATATATGAATTACATATTAGGGAAGAGATAAAATCTGTTTTATATGATTTATCCCTTTACGGAACGGAAGAAAGAACGTGGGCAAATAGACTTTCACAAGAACTAAGCAAATACTAACCATCAATTTTCTAAATTAATAAAAGTGAATTAGATCATACTATCGTTTTTCAATTTGTTTCAAAATATCCGGAATCAATTAAAATTACTATATTATCAAAAGGCAAGAACGAAAGTTCGATGATGGCTCAATTTATGGATAAGATCATATATTTTTGTCAAATCACAAAGCGCCTAGTTTTGCTTTTTTTAATTAGTTTTCCGTGTTTTGCCGAAGAACGCCCAAATAAAGACACTTCACAAATAAAACGATACCACTGGATTCCTGGAATCGAATTCAATAGTGTTCAAAGCATTGCGGTACCACAACATTTTTTATATTGCATCTGGTGTAAAACCGCTGCACAGGGATATGGCGGTACTCATGCTATGCTTGAATTATCCCCTGGTTTATTTGGTGGCAGTGCCAGTCTGGGAATAACACATTTTGAAGGATTCATACTAACCAGTTACACGGGAAAACTCACTATTTTACGCACTTGGGAAACTGGATTAAATGTGACCGAAAAAAATACTTACATCGGTCCGGAATTTTCGATAAATTTAGTAATGATTGATTTTGAAATAGGTGTATTGCACAACCTAACCCAGACAAACGATTCCGATGATTTCGTTCTTTCTATTGGAATCGGCATGAGTCTTTAACTGGTTTAATCATGCAACTGTTATGATTCAAACACACATTAAATTTGAATAATTGTTTTTAACCACTACCACACATTCTTATTAAACGAAATAAAATCGTGCCTATTAAAAAACTTTCCAAATCATTATTATTCTTGGCAACAATATTTGTCACCATACTATTTTTCCTCCCCAGGGGCCCTAGTATAAACTGGGTGAAAAATGAATTTTTTTTGGTATACCCTAATTCAAATATAATTGATATCGTTACACAAGATGATGTGGATAATTTAGAATATTTGATCCAATACAAAACGCAAAATAATCCCACTAATAAAACTGAAATATGGCGATTCATGGATCAAGGCTGGTTGAGTTTACAATTTTTTCGAACCGATGAATCCTATCGAAATGAATTAGTGACTATGTTAAATTTAACCGAACAATAATCAGAGATATTATAGGAATTAAACAATGAACCATTTGGTATTACTGGGCGATTCAATATTTGATAACGCCAGCTATGTGAATAAAGATGAAGCGGTAATAAACCATTTACTCAATAGTATACCATCTGATTTCCAAGTTTCCTTACTCGCTGTTGACGGTGACATCACATCCGACGTTCACAATCAGCTAAAAAAGCTCCCTAATGACACAACTCACCTTATTATTAGCTGTGGTGGTAACGATGCATTGCGAGCAGCACATTTGTTAGAGAAGCCAGCTAAAACAGTTGCAGAAGCAATGTCTCTATTTGCCGGTATCAAAAGTGAGTTTCAAGCGCAATATCATTCGATGCTTGCTGCTGCAAAAAAACGGTCAAAAAAAATTACGGTTTGTACTATATATAATTCCGTGCCGACTATTACTCCCGGTGCACTAACTGCTTTGGCAATTTATAATGATGCAATATTAGCAGAAGCGTTTTCCATAGGCGTACCGGTAATTGACCTTCGATTAACATGCAATGATGCACAAGATTACTCGCCAATTTCCCCAATAGAACCCTCAAAACAAGGCGGACTTAAAATTTCCGAAAGAATAATTGATGTAATAACATCACATGATTTTCATCATTTGAAGTCCAGTATTTATTATTAAATTTTTTCTTTAGCTAATCCTAACATTTCAAAATAATTTGAGTAAAAATGCATTTAACATTCGGATACTTCACACATACCCGTAGACATTATGTATTAACCCATCCTAGCCACGCAAAAATCTAATGAAATAAAATGTTAAATATGCAATAATTTAGATTATTAATTGCACTTTCTTGAATGCAAATCTTCGATCAGAGTTTTAATTTCAAGAACTCACATAAGAATATCAACGCTTTCACAATGAAAAATATTACATGACGATAATCCAGGAATCCATAATGAAAAATAAATTCCGATGAACATTCAAAATTCCCTCACCAAAGGCGCACATCATATTGGCTTAACTGTCACTAAACTGGAAGAATCTGCCAAATTTTTTGTCAATGTACTTGGATGGTCTCAAGTCAGAATAGATCCCAGCTACCCAGCCATATTTGTTAGTGATGGCCATTTAATGATTACACTGTGGGGTGTTAAATCAAATACACCATCGGAGTTTGATAAGAATGAAAACGTAGGATTACATCATTTGGCTTTGTCAGTTGAAAATTTTGACATACTTGAAGAAATTCACAATCGCGTTGCTGACTATGGAATGAAAATCGAATTTTCTCCCGAATTTCTAAGAGATGGCCCGGCAAAACACATGATGTGTTACGAGCCGAGTGGCATTCGTATTGAGTTTATTTGTATACCATAATACACACGACTAATTAATATGATAACCCTTAACCCTAATCTTAAAAAAGACAGCTACCTTTTGGGCCATATCGATAACAGCGCTATATTATTAATGCGAAATGCATTATTCCCTTGGTTTGTCATCGTACCTGATACAGAGGAAATTGAGTTTTATAAGTTGCACATTAATCAACAAATTGAAATTTTACATCAAATAACCGCCGTGTCTCGATTCATTGAAGAAAACAATCAAATCGATAAAATGAATATTGCGACTATTGGTAATTTTGTGTCACAACTGCATATACACATCGTTGGTAGAAACAAGTTAGATGAATGCTGGCCTGGCGTTGTTTGGGGATCTAAAGCGTTTGAAGCTTATGAAATGACGCAAGTTAAGTTAATCAAAGAAAAACTTTCAACACACTTGGGAAATAATTTCAAAACACATTAAACAACTTAGCATCGAATTAAAAATTCAACATAAATTGTAATATTAAATGGATATTGTCATGATTTTAGAAGTCGCAATATTAAATATTATTCCTGGAAAAGAAAACGCCTTCGAAGCTGATTTCAAACAAGCCCAAAACATCATAATGTCTTCTGCAGGCTACATTTCGCATGAACTACAACATTGCATCGAAGACAACTCAAGATACATTCTCCTCGTCAGATGGACTTCATTAGAAGATCACACAGAAGGTTTTCGAAAATCAAAAGAGTATCAAAAGTGGAAGTCTATGTTACATCATTACTATAAGCCATTTCCCAACGTAGAACATTATGAAATGATTTTTAGCCACTGATAAGTTTTCTTATTTTTTCAATTTTTGAAACTTTTTTATTAAATGAATTAAGTGATTAACAATGATGATAAAAACAAATATTAATAGAACAAAAGCCGTAATAATTGGAGCCATCTTAATTGTATTGCAAATGGGTTTTTACTATGTAATTTGGATGAATCCATTTATTAACGGAATATCGCTTGAATTTGCTAATCATCCTTCAATAAAACCATATGAATATTTTGGTGGCTTAGATAATTGGATGCAATTAAGAACAGTATATTTAATCATCATGTTAGCCATATTCATTATAATTTATTTGATATTATATCGCTGCCTACCCGGTTCGGGATGGATAAAAGGGCTCTGGTTTGGCATTTTGCTCAGCATCGTTAAAGTCATTCCGGGTGCATTCGATACTTGGACACTTATCATTTACCCCAATGAATTAATTGTCGTCCAACTAATAAATGGAATATTAGGCTATTTGTTTTTTGGCGTTATGGTAGCATTGAGCTTTCATTATTTTAATGTAATTAAAATAATTGAAAAAACCGATTCCACATAAAAGTGCTTCTTATTCTTGACTATTGCGTTTGAAAATAAAATATCAAGGCGAAACACATGAGCTTTCCAGAATTAGCAACAGAACGGTTATTGTTAAAAGAATTAACCGTAAATGATCGAAATGCGATATTTGAAATATTTTCAAATAGTGACGTTGTAAACTATTATGATTTAGCAGAATTTAAAAACCTAAACCAGGCGGATAACCTAATCCATTTTTTTAACAACCGCTATCAAACTGATGCTGGTATTCGTTGGGGAATTTTTTTAAAGAATGAACCACAATGCATTGGCACATGTGGCTTTAATGCTTTTAACAACGCCATGCATTCCACAACAATAGGCTATGATCTAAATAAATATTTTTGGGGAATGGGCATTGCAACCGAAGCATTGCATGCAGTCTTAAACTATCTGTTTTCGGCGGAATTGCCCTTTGGGATGATTAATCGCGTTCAAGCCGACACTGTACCGGGCAACATCGCATCTGAAAAGGTATTGTTAAAATTGGGTTTTAAGGAAGAAGGATTACGACGTAAAAGTGGATTCTGGAAAAATCAATATCATGATTTGAAATGTTTCGGATTATTGAAAAGTGATTTTGTCACACAAACTGATAAACATGAGTAATCATCATCCAACTCTTTACTAGTTTAATAAACAAATTTATAAAAATATATTTTTGCACAATTCTAATTTTTATCACTTGAGCATTATGTTTCGACAATGTCAACATTGTTGTATTTTTCACATTTTGATCTTGAATTTCACATCCCAAAACTTCCATTTTGATAATCCTAGAATCCAACTGATCTTTTTTAAACAACTAACCACACTGGTATATGAGTATGAAAATACTGTCTAGTACTGAAATCAAATTAAAAAATAGTCAGCTTTCTTAACATTTCTTAACAATTATAGCATTGCCATCTTATTGCTTGTGATGTTTAATAATAGATAGGATTTATTGATTTTGAGTGTAATATAAAAGTGAATTTGAAAATAACCTACGATTTAAGAAAAGATTACTTGTACGTATTAACAACTGGGGAATTTGATTTAATATCTGCACGAGATGTATTTCATCAATGGGTAGATGAGGCAAAACAGAAAGGAGTAAAACGAATTCTTTGTGATATTACTCAAGTAACTGGATTAGATGTGGATCAAGCATCCACTGCAACAAGATTTGATATAAACAGTTATATTGCGGAGAAAATTCCTTCTCAATTTCGACTTGCAGTACTTACCAAACCTAATCAAATATCTGATGATAATTTTGAAGAAAACGTACTGATTAACCGAGGGGCACACGCAAAAGTAACGTCAGATATGAAAGAGGCGTTGTCCTGGCTTGAGATGAGTTTGAATAATGAAATAAAAGACACTTAAATTTATGGACTTATAAAGAACAGAGTCTTTATTATGAAGCTTGAGTTCAATCCAAAAAGACACGGTAACGTCCAGATATCATCCTTTACATAATCCTAGTAAACGCAGTTTAACCCGATTATTAACACAAGTTCCTGATTCGTGTTCAACGGATTTTTTAACGATTCACTCATGGGAAAAACATTTATTTCCAATCTACAAATTGATCTAATAATGATCAATTATCCAGCATGATATTAGCATATTTTTATCTTTTCACAGGTCAATTTATAGTATTTATGTTGCACACATTAAAACTGTTATTACCCGCAATTATACCATCTTGGCGATTTTTTGATGCGATTGCACCATCACCTCGAGTTCAATATTCTCTGTTTTACAAAGAGAGCGATACAAACAAAACATGGCAAGAATTTCGTCCCCGACCAACAAATCTTTCGCTAACTAACATGCTGAAACGATTATTGTGGAATCCAAAATGGAATGAATCGCTATTTTTAGTCAGTTGCTGTGAAAGGCTACTAGATTATCCAACCAAACACAGTGAAGATGAGATTTTGAATCGTATTTCCAATGAACTAGTTAACACCACGTCAGACGATAATCTTCGAAAACCAATCCAACTACAATTTCGCATTGTTTTTGTACATCGGAAAAAAAATGACATTGTAGAAGAAGTCCGTTTTCACTCGCGCACTCACACACTGTTGGATCAATCTAATCCATGACGTTGGATGATACCCTTCGCTTAAGTGAAATTCTCATAGGTTTCGCGTTTGCTCAACAAAGTATTGAACACTTTAGATCAACTAATAATGAACGCATTATATTTTTCCCACGTTTTATCTTAGCAATATTGTTGGTTATTGGAATTCAAACAAGCTGGATTCTTGCGTTGCTTTTACTGTTTGGCTTTTTCCAACTACATCGATTTCAAGGCCCTTACAATGGTGGATCAGATCGCATGAGTTTGTTAGTTCTCAGCTGTTTGTTTGCAGCACATATTGCTCCCTCACCTTACTGGCAAGAAATCGCAATTGGATATTTAGCGTTACAGCTGGTTTTATCCTATTTTATTTCAGGCTGGGTAAAAGTCGTCAATCCTGAGTGGCGTAGTGGTTTGGCGTTGTGTGATGTTTTTCAATTTTCGGCTTATCCGGTGAGTGAATCATTACGAAATTGGTCAACTTCCCCAAAACTACTATTTGTCATGGCATGGTCTGTTATGATTTTTGAATTACTCTTCCCAATATCATTGATATCAAGTACCAGTTTAATGATCGCATTAACCATTGCAGCAACATTTCATTTTACCAATGCCTGTATTTTTGGATTAAATCGATTTTTCTGGATTTGGATTTCAGCATACCCCTCAATAATTTGGTTTCAGCAGCGTATAATGTCTACAGCGTTATAGTGATTAGTGCTGGATGTTATTCGATTGGACAACTTACAATCCTAATACTTTAGGCTTATTTAAAACAATGGATGAATCCACACTATAAAAGTTTGAAAACTTATTACGTAAAACCCAATAACAATCGAATTATTTATTCTATCGTTATTCTAAAGAACCCGATATGTCAATTGAGATAATCACAATTTTTTTTAAAGCATCATGATTTATTACTTTGCTTATGGTTCCAATATGTCGATTAAACGGCTGCAATCACGCGTTCCTTCTGCAACTGCAATCGACATCGCTACCCTCTATGAACATGAATTAAAATTTCACAAACATAGCACCGTAGATAACTCGGCCAAATGTGACGCAAAAGAAACAAATAATATAAAAGACTATATCATTGGTGTTGTATTTGAACTCGCAAAAAAAGAAAAATATTTATTAGATCATGCCGAAGGATTGGGCCAAGGGTATGAAACCAAGGACGTTGAAGTTTTCTTTAACAAAAATAAAACCGTAACGGCATTTACCTATTACGCAACGCTTATCAATCCAGAATTAAAGCCTTATTTATGGTATAAAGAACATGTTGTACGAGGCGCAATAGAAAATAATATTCCAAAAGCGTATATCAATAAATTAAAAACAGTTCAAGCGATTGACGATCCAGACTTGTCTAGACATGAGTTCGAACTTTCCCTTTATCACAATAAAAAATAATTTTATGAATCAATATACTAACGAATCGGAAGAAAGGAATACCAAACGCTTTAATCCACGTCGTAAATACGTCCATGTAGACTTGAAGACAACATCCCTGTTGTCCTCAGGATTAAATCGTTTGGTATTCCTTTCTTCCGATTCGTTAGTAATTCAGGTATTTCCATTGAAAAAACTCTTACATATTATTGCAATTTTGTTATTTTTATCACTTTCACAATCCCTAAATGCCGAAACAATAACCTACCAATCCGGCCCATGAGGCACAGAATATTATTTTAATGGCAAGAAAGCACATATTTTTAATGGCGTATCGGCTCAAATTGGCAATGAATTATCTATGAGTGAAAATCCACACATACACGAATCCTATAAAAATGCCACGCAAGCCAATTTATTTCGTTCAATAACCGGGGGAATATCGGGATATATTGCAGGAAATGCGGTCGCAAGAGAGATGTTAGAGAAAAATCAAAATACCAAACTGCTTGCACTGGGCGGCCTCTCATTGTTTGCCGCTATCATCGCAAATGATAGATATCATTTTCACCTAACGAGCGCTATCAGTATGTACAATGATGAGCCAAAACGTTTAACACGTCATCAAACTAAAAAAACCAAGAGACTCCACCTTAATCTATTCGTCAACAACATTAAAATTGCCTACACATTTTAGTGTAACATTTTTCATTCACATGTGATGTGAAAATAAGATTTGAATTGAGCAATAATTGAAAATCGTCCCATTCCCTAATCATCAAATTCTACTAAAATAAATAACAATAACTATTTCCGCACAAGAAAAGATTAATTCGGCACCGATTAAAATGTTTTAGATAACAGACTACTGAAACCCAAAAGGTAAAAAAAGGATTTTAGAAACGAAAGATTGGTATTACAATCCTATGTATGGATGCTAAGTTGTAGAAAAGGATTTCAAGTTTGTTACAAATAAACAAATTCAACCTCATATTAAATGTTTCTAAACAAACTCATTTGTTTTTCCTATTTTTACTCTGTTTATGCTCTCAATCCCATGCTGCAGCCATTGGGGTGATACCTAGCACGCTTCAAATTGCATGGGGTAGTAATATTAATTGGGTAAATGTCAATGACCAAAATGGCCAAAGCGACAACAAATTTAGCACGCAGACTGGGAGCCTATTTATCACAGATTGGTTATCCAGCAATAGTCGATTTTTAGCGGAATTGTATACCTCTAATTATGCATTTACTGCAACTGGCAGCCATACAGGACAGCAAGTTAACAATCGTGGCTTGCGTCTTAGCCTCCAAGGCAAAACAATTGGTCTAAAAAACCTGTCACCCTTGTTCGGTCTTGGGATCGACTTAGCCTATTCAAAGTTTTCCAAGCGTCACAAAGTCGACAACGACGGTTATTTAATAGAACAATTTGAAGACATATCAAAACCAAGTTATAAGATTATACTTAATGTTATGGAAAGTTGGTCATGGACAGAGAAAATAAAAATTGGATTCAAGCTGGAATATAGTATTCCCATAACACAAGCAATCCATGGTTTTTCATCGAGTGTTCTATTACTTTACCAGCCAGATTTTCACATTTTGTAATCAATAATAAAAATGATGACGTCATTAAACGAATGACATTGCAATGGGGAATTTAATGAGATTTTTTGTTTTTAATTGTATTTTACTAATACTTTTCACTGGCTGTGGTCTCGGACAAGGCGAGCTCGAGTTACCTCCATCGCGCCCTGCTGGCATCATTCAAGGAAAAGTATTGGGCGGATTATATTCCGGTGGAAAAGTTAGCGCATTCACCGCGACCAGTAAAACAGAAAGAAAATTCTTAGCCAGTAGTGAGGTTCAAGAAAATGGTGAATTTACCTTACCCATAATCGCACCATCACAAGCAATCCTAATTGAAGTCAATGACGGTAATTTTTTCGATCCTGGAACGATCGAATCCATCACACCGACACAAAGTTTCACTCTCAGCACAATTGTCATGTATCAATCAGGAGAAACTATCGAAAGTGCTGTTACGCCACTCAGCCATCTTGCCGCTGGATTAATGCTATATGATCAAAATACGACTGGTATTAACATAAATGAATCCATTTACAATGCTACCAATGCAAAATTTAATGACGTGTATTTTACTAATTTAGGCGATGCGTATTTTGACATTCAATATCAAGAGACAACAAATTCATTAGCGATAGATGGCGATGAAAAACAGGGTTTATTTCTTTTTGCCCTCTCTCAAATTGCAAACAAAATGAGCCTTTCAAAAGGGGATGCACTGAAAGCGGAATACAATCTTGCCACATTAACGTCAATTTTATATGAAGACATTAGCACAGATGGGCTTTTAGATGGTAAATCACTTTTTGAAACTGAACCCGAAATAAAGTCGCTCGCGTTTGGTGACATTGTTATCGACTTTAACTTTTATCGCTTGAAAATGGCATTTTCACTTAAAAATGCATTACGATTTAGCCCACTACCAATTTTTGAAAATCCACAAGCCGAAGAGGATTACATATTCTCAATCGCACAAAGTAAAAGCAGCTTATTTGGCGAGACCAATGACGATGCGTTACATGAGAGCACACCAATCATTAAACTCAAAACAAAAACTGAGTTGGCGAAAAATGCGTTGTTAAATCTGGAATTTTTAGTTGAAGATGCGCTTAAGTTAAAATCAATCAATTTAACGTTGGATGAAAATGAATTTGCCTTTGAGCCTAACGAAACTCTGACCGCTTCAAACAGTTTTATATCAATACTTCTCGATAGTAGTGAATTTCCAGATGGTGAACATCAATTAAAATTGGTCGTGACAGACAGTTTTGACAACATTTCCAACTTCCAATCAACTATCGTTTTTGATAATACTCCGCCCCAGTTATTCCTTAAATCCACTTCTTTGAGCAATGAAAGTGACTTTTTATTAAAAGGACAATTTCATGACGAATACTCTGACATCTCAAAAATTGTGGTGGATGGTGAGGAAGTCAGTTTGACATCCGATTCAGAATGGGAAAAAGCCGTTAAGCTCGATAGTGGCCACAACGAATTTCTTATCGAAATTACTGATGCGTTGGGTAACAAAGCAGAAGTCAGAACCCATGTCTTATTTGATGAGTTTGCGCCAGTTATTACCCTATCATCGGCGATACTGACCAATACAAGCCAATTTGAATTACAAGGAGAAATCGTTGAAGGCGAATCCAGTATTCGTTTATTAACCATTAACGGAAATTCTGTAAACAATATTGAAAATCAAAAATGGTCCATGCTTGTTTCGCTACACCGAGGCACAAACGAGTTTACCATCGGCGTTGAAGACGAAGCAGGCAACTATGGTGAATTCACAACAGCTATTGTATTAGATGACGTAATACCTGCCATCAGTGTCACCTCTCCAATCCTAACCAATAATAGGGAATTTAACTTACAAGGCGAATTCATTGAGGATATCTCTGGTATTAAAAACATCACCGTAAATAACACGGCAGCGACTATCATTGACACTCAAAAATGGTCGATACCCGTTCTACTTGAAGCCGGTGATAATGAATACTTCATTCACATTGAAGACCAAGCCGGAAACGCCTTGGATTTCAAAACACGTGTTACGCTTGATATAAATGCACCCGTCGCTTCTATGACATCTGAACCGCTAACAAACACCAGTCAATATCTGTTAACTGGCAATTTTGTCGAAGCAGAATCTGGCATTAATCGCATATCCGTTAATGAAGTCGAGGCAACCATACTCGATGAAAATAACTGGGAAAGTGCTGTTTTACTCAATCAAGGTATCAATGAATTTAAAATCGAAATTACGGATGATGCAGGCAATATTGCCACGTTTTCAACCGCAGTCTTTTTAGATGCAACCCCACCCAGCATACAAGTATCATCTGTTGAAAAAACCAATCTAGCCTCATTTCAACTAACCGGGATTTATATTGAAAACGAATCAGGTGTCGCTAACATTCTCATCAATGGAAGTGAAGCAGATATAATCAACGGAAATCAATGGTCTTACAATACAATACTTGAAACAGGACAAAATGAATTTTCTATTCAGATAATCGATAAGGCAAACAATACATCTGAAATAACTCATAACATTTTACTTGACGATTTGGCACCGACAATAAACTTCGACAACACCGTTTCCGTGCGTTTTTCTAATGGTGATGGAAGCCATTTTAAGGATGTTATACAACCCGTCAATATTGCACCCTTATATATCGAGCTACCACAATTGTCATTGCAAGGCATGGAAATCAACAAAACCAATCTTGAAATGAGTGAGATCCCCTACTTCTCTTTTTTCATTGAAGACCCGTTTCTCTCAGGTTTCGAAACATCGGTGGGTGAAATCTCAATTCGTTATCGATACTGGTTAAATGACGTAGAGATTGTTCCTTGGCAAGATATCGCGATTGAAGCAGACAGCTCAAACATTATATTACCTTTAGTCACGGAAACACTTAGCACTGTATGGTATAAATCAAGCCCAGATGACAGTCACAAGATAGAATTACAAGCCTCAGACAATTTCGCAAACGCAACCATTGCAACGCTAAGCTTTAAAACCCAATTTTTTACACCAATCCTCGATATTGTAGAAAACGAAACAATTGAAACAATAAAACAGGGTGATTTTGCCACGCGGAATAATTTCATCAATAAAGAGGTTCTCGCTGCGGCTTATACAATTAATAATAGTCTACAACAACGTTACAAAATGCGAATACGTCACGATGGACAACACACACTGAAACATTCCCATGAAACCGTACAGCGAGAACATCAAGTCAGAAAAATCTCCACCGAATCTTGGCAACGTTCAACGATTACCGATGTTGAAATAGATTGCCCACAGTTAAATAACGATTGGCATCAAGTGTTCAATATGTGGAATCGCATTAATAATGAATGGGTTGAAATATTCCCTCAAGAAACTGATTTAGGCATTATTGACGTATTCACAGACACGCCTCAAGTACCTGCCGGTAGTGACTGGGAAAACTTCTCACTGCTTGATCCAGAAATCAAACGGTTTTTAGATCCACTTGAAGGTGAAACACTTTTTTATGAATTTGACTATATTTTTGAGTTAGGCGAAAAAAGTTTACACGCAATATATAATCAACCCGCTTACCTGCGAGACTGGCAATTGATTCTAACAAACGGCCAAACACACCGCTGTGATACTGATGAACCACTCATTGCAGTCCAAACAAAAACTGACTTTCAATACCTGCCCATTGATGATAATGATGATGGCATTCCGGATTATCCACGGAATATAATTACCAATGAGTCTCTCAATTTCACATTTGAAACGAGCAAAATAGTGCTATTAGATGAAACAGGTGAAGAAATCACGCCGATAGATGATTGGTATTCAATACCAGTAAATCAAAATATTACCTTACTTCATTTTGTTAAAACGCCAGAATATCCTATATTTGAAGATGCGATGGTAAGAAATCCGGACAGCATCATTGATTATGACATTCATTCTTTCGACAAAGTGCTAGAATGGGAAATCAATAATGACCTAATATTGGAAACACAATTTAATCCAGACAACTTGTTAGATGACACCATTAATGTGAAACAGCAAAAGCTGGAAAAAGGTAACATGATTGTTAAATTTAATCGTGAATAGGAAAATTGGTCCGTTTTCAGGCACTGAAAAGCCGAACTGGTAATGAATGCCAAACTAAAGAAATCAAAGACTCGTACTAATAACGTCGCCTCAAAATTTCGGCTTTCCCCCATCATTAGCTTATGCGTAATTCTATTGTTTTGCGGCTGTTCATCCAAACTTGAACACAAAGCAATGCATCTCCGCTCCAATTCACCAGAAGTATCAGGCGGACTACTTACTGGCAAAGTTGATGTTCAGTTTATCAATTCCGCAACTCGAATCTATGCAACATTGGATGAAGATTTGGATGGAAATCAAAATGATTCAGATAAGCAACGCATTCAAAATCAATCATCGTCACGACTACGGGCGGATTTAGGATTACATAAAATTATCGATATTTATTATCGAACAGGTTGGGCAACACCAAATATATTTGGTATTAAATTACAATTAGCCGGTGAGCCTCGTAATATCGCTGAATTCGGGTGGAAATCATCTATCAGCGCTGAATATGGCATTTATAATGTTACAGACAATAGCAATGGGCTAAAGGAATATTCAAACAACCTTTATGATATTTCAATCAGTATTGGTAAACGATTCAATTCCCGAGTACTACTTTACTACAATTTTTTCTACTCGCGGCACAAGCTTGATGGCAACTTATCAAGAGACGGAAATACTAAATACTCTATCGATGGTGTCAGTAGCGGGTTTGGGGGACTCATTGGATTAGATTACACATTTTTAAACAATGAAAAATTTCTCGGTCTAACCGTAAACACCCACCTAGCGGTTGAGGTCGGTGCAATTTATTTAAATTGGATAGATACGCGTAATCATGTCAATAATATCACATATCAAGATGAAACTTTACGAGACAGCGCGGAAGGAATCACCCTTAGTACCGGTATTTCCTGGTATTAAAATATGAACTAATCTCCATAAAAAATAGCCAACCAGATTGTATATTCGGCTTTACTGGTACTAACAATCCGATGCTTAATATTTGCTGGAATATTTATATAATCGCCGACATTGAGTTCCACTTTTTTATCTTCAAATTCAAGAATAGCATGTCCCTGTAAAACCATTACCCACTCATGTTGATCTTGATCATACCAAAATTCTTCCGATGATTTATGGCCGTCTGAAATAATGCGTTCAATTTTCACATTCTTTTTTGTTAATAAAGTTTGAAACACTTCATCAGACATGTCTTCCGGAATATCATCAAAAATATTGTTTTTTATCATGATAAAAATAAAACCAATATTATGATTAATACAACATACGGGTAGGCAACGGTGGGCCGCAGTGAATTTTTCAAATATTCCTTTATTAAACCAATTGTACTAGGACGTTGTTTCTCCCACTGACTATAAAGTAAAAATGCATTGTCTTTTTCTGCATCGTCAATATGCAGATTTTTTTCAACTATCATAATCCGATCTGCCAATCGGCTTTGAAACGTGCGCCAGATTCCTTCGTTTAACCAAGTCACCAATATGATCAGTATCGACACTAATAGTGATTCATCCCCATAAATGAAAATTGCACTAACTATGATGGCAACTAGCTTAATCAATAAGGCATAACGCTCATATTTTTCTATATCAACATGTAAAACTTGCCACTCAGCTTTAAAATCATTCATCTATTTTTATCCCATTTTTGTGATTTCGGGAGTTGGTCCTCCAATGGATTTTTTTATAATGTTTTTAATAACGTAGGTTAATAAATTCATTATCTTCTCTGTAGTTAACACCCCAAAATGCCGATCTAGAAACTGCAATATTACACATTTAGTCATTTGAGACTAACTTACTGTAATTTATCAATAAATATACAAGGACGTAACAACATGATGTACATGTATAGTAAATTATTTTCCAGCTCTTCAGCGATATTATTTTTTGCTCTACTGTTAATCACTGCACAGTCAACGGCGAGCACCCCGGCGGAAATGGCAGAACTCAGTCTGCAAGAGCTCATGAATTTACCAATTGAGGAAGAAAATGAATTAATTAAACCTAATCCTCAATCCCATAAAATTCGTAAAAAATGGAGTTTGGGGTTGATTTATAGTCACCTGGTATTCGATGGTTATAAAAATGGCACTAAGGATTTGAAAAATAGCGAAGTGCAATTTACCGGCGTTATGGGAACCCGAACAGATAAAAACTTCCCAATTTTACCAACCATCATCACCCAGCAAGCCCTAATCGTAAATGCAACTTATCGAATCAATAACAAAAGTAAAATCAATATCGGTATCCCCTATATTCGTCAATCCACAGATCACGAGAGTATTGTTGGTAACTATGAATTTTTCAATATCACATCTTCAGGCTTAGGTGATATATCTACGCACTACAAGCATCAGCTAAGACTAGGCGATAAAGATTCAATTAACTTGACGTTTGGCCTATCAACACCCACTGGATCAATTGACAAACAAGGCGACACACCACGAGCCGCAGGGGATCAGCAACTCCCCTATACCATGCAATTGGGATCTGGTACTTGGGATATTCCCATGGGAATAACTCATTTACATCAACAAAAATTATTTAATTTAAACACTCAAATCCTTGGCAAATATCGGCTAGGTGAAAATGATAGAAACTACACCTTAGGTAATCGTATTAGTCTGTCCTCTTTGGTTAAGCTAAAAGTCCATAAAAACATATTTCCCTCCTTCAAAGTCAACTTTCTACATTGGGGAAAAATTGACGGCCAAGATGATGAGATAACTATACCAGCACAAGCACCATTCATTTACCCTGCGAACATAACCAATCCCGACTATTTTGGGGGAGAAAAAATAAACGTGACTCTGGGAATAACCCTGAGTGGGGAAGGCTCAATTCTGCATGGACATCAATTTGAAATAAAAGCAGGAAAACCAATTTATCAAAATTTAAACGGGATACAACACAAAGAGAGTTATCATCTAAATGTAAATTGGACCGCCAATTTCTAAGGACCAATGAAGCATTCTTTTCCTAATATGATATTACAAAAATTCATTTTGCCATTTTTTGTCATTGTCATCTTATTGGCATCTTTGTCAATGAACAGCTACTCTCAGCCCAATACCATTTCTCAGGCCAATAAAATAAAAGCTAGCTATCTATTACGATTAGCCTCTTACGTACGATCGGACAACACAGAATCGTCTGAATTTGAAATCTGCATTATTGGAAATAATGTTTTTGGGAATTTTTTGAACGCCATGATTCAAGCAAAACCAAAAAATAAAAACAATATGCCCATTCGGGTTTATCACTATCCTTTAGGTGATGATTTTGAGGATTGTAAAATTGCGTTTGTTTCAGCCCAAGATACTAATAATGAATTTTGGAAATCCATACCTGAAGATAATTCTATCTTACTTGTCGGGGATCACCCCGATTTTATTAAAAATGGAGGTATTGCAAAGTTTTACTTAGAAAAAAAGCGCATTCGTATCGAAATTAATTTGGCTGCGGCAAAAGATGCAAATTTAGAGATTAGTTCGGAACTATTACGTGTTGTGAAAATTACAAAAAATATTTCTAGGATTTCGACAAAATGAAAAACTGGATAAACTCACTCTCCATTCGTTATAAACTAACATTGCTAATGACAACGATATGTTTAATTACTGTTGGCATCTCAACATTAATCATTACCTTTGTTCAGCTATCTAGTTTAAAAAACTTTACCACGGAGAATACAAATACCAAAGCTGAACTTATTGCATCCAGTGCAGAGTCTGCGATTTTATTTCATGATGATGAGTCTGCAACTAATATATTAAAAAGATTATCTAACGACCCTGCTATTATGTATGCTGCCGTCATTTTAAATGATGGTGAAATACTGGCAAATTACAAAGCAATTGAAAAGGATAATACACAAACCAGTAATTTCAATATTCCTACGTTAATCAATAGCAACTATCTTGATGTAGTTCATAATATTACGTTTCAAGATGAAATAATTGGTTATGTGTTGATTAGAACAAACCTCAATAAATTTAACGAGCAAATGGTAAATTATGCATTTATTAATGCATTTGTCTTGATATGTAGTGTTGGCTTAGCATACATACTCGCGGCAAACTTTCAAAATATCATAACAAAACCCATCAATACTCTCCTAAGACACATAGACAAAATTTATAAAACACACGATTACAGCCAACAAGTGGATATAAAAAGAAATGATGAAATTGGTAAACTTGTGACGGGTTTTAATCATATGTTGTCTGCAATATTAACTCGCGAAACCGCGCTATCAAAACACAGCGAAGAACTACAGCACTTAGTAGACACTCGCACCAAACAGTTGGAACAAAAAGCACATTATGACTCATTAACATTGTTACCCAATCGATATTTGTTAAACGACAGATTAAAACAAGAAATTGCCACCTCAAATAGGGAAGGCAAAAAATTGGCTATTCTTTTTTTAGATCTCGACCGATTTAAAATAATCAACGATAGCTTAGGTCATCCTATAGGAGATCAATTATTGCAATCGGTATCAAATAGACTTTCTAATATTATGCGAGAAGGTGATATGGTAAGTCGACTTGGTGGAGATGAATTTGTTTTCTTGCTTCACAATATTGTCAAATCAGAAAATGCCGCTATAATCGCAGACAGGATAATCGCTCAATTTTCCAAACCATTTAAACTTCAAGATCACACACTTCATGTTTCCACTAGCATTGGGATTAGCATTTTTCCTGATGATGGTATTGACAGTGAAACTCTGTTAAAACACGCCGATACAAGTATGTATCACGCAAAAGAAGCGGGCCCTGGTCAATATTGTTATTATCAAAATGAAATGAATGTGGCGTCCTACTCTCGGTTGAATATGGAAAATCAACTAAGAGAAGCGATTGGGAAACAAGAATTCAGTTTAGTATATCAGCCAATTGTTGATTTAAAAACTGGTGCAATTCAATGTTTAGAAGCACTGATAAGATGGAATAATTCTGAGCTGGGGTGCGTACCACCTGACAAATTTATTGCAGTTGCCCAAGATATCGGAATGATAGATGACATTGGAAATTGGGTTATTAAAACAGTTTGCAATCAACTCGGCGAATGGAAATCTCGAGGTGAAGACTCAATTCAAGTTGCGGTCAACATATCCGCAAGTCATATAATGAACTTGAACCTGGTTGAGTTCATTAAAAATGAAACAAAAAGAAACTTGATTGATATTAAACAGTTAAAAATCGAAATAACTGAAGACGTATTTTTGCATAATACAAAAAGAATTATCGACGCTCTAAATGGTATTACAGCGCTAGGGGTTGAAATTTCCATAGACGATTTTGGAACAGGATATTCCTCTTTACGTTACATTCAAGAATTTCCAGTTAATGTGCTTAAAATAGATGGTATGTTTATAAAAGAAATTGAACGAAATGCATCAAGTCAAGGAATCGTTTCATCCATCATTTTACTTGCGCACAGCTTGGGAATGGTAACGGTTTGTGAATGCGTTGAAACGAAAGATCAATTGGATTATGTAATAACACAATCATGCGACTTTGTTCAAGGGTATTACTTTTCAGCGCCATTATCACCAGAAGATATATTTGAAATGCTATCTGTTAAATTTGAGTTTGAACAAATTGGTAAAAATGTCGCATAAAAAAGGTACTTTACTCATATCCCTCGACTTACAATTCACTAATTTTAAATTCTTATGTCATTTGTAATACATCGCCTACAAAATTTTAGCTCGTAAGTTTTACTATTGGTTCTTTTACACGTACCATAAAAAAAATGTTGATGCGGAACCAAGCCCTAACGTTTCAAAATAATTCTTGGGTTAACCGGATTATTTTGAAACGTTAGGGTTAAGTAAGGATATAAAAATTGCGATTATTACATTGCTGCCGTCCTTTGTTGTTAAACTTAATATTGATGTTACTTTTAGCTTGCGCAAAAGATTCAGACACGCCAGCCGAAAATAATAAAGCTACCAATAACGCAAACATCCCAGAATATCGCGTTATTGAATTGGTGGCGAATATCAATTCCAGCTCCACTAATCTGGAAGGAATTTGGGAATCAGTTTGTCATAAAAACAATAACAATATTAATTACATTAAGGAAAGACGGATTTACCATTTAAACGGCGTGTTTAAAGAAATTGCCATTTACAATGACAAAAATTGTCGTATCAGAAACTCCGCTAACAATGGACGATTAATTGGTACATTTAATCCGATTGACTCTTTGCAATTATTCAACGGTGTAACAAACATTGATGTGAATCAAATCTCTATCACTTACAATGCCACGCCGACCCGTGGTCGGCCTATTCCGCTAGATCAAATTACAGAAGATGACCTGCTTTCCCATAGTACGGCAATGGAAGCATTTGTGATTATAGGAAATCGACTTTACATTTCGGAAGATTATGGACCAAATTCTTATGCCTTACTCAATGATGGAACACGTTATTTAATAAATCAAAATCTTGATACTAACAACATGTCAAACAACGAATTAAACCAAGCTGCCATCAACCTATTAAACCCTTAATTAGAAAACGTTTTTTTCAAAAACTGTTGCATTTTTTTCCAGGATTGTATATCGGCTGTTTCATTATATTGAAGCGGAATGGAAAATTGTTTTCCAAATTTATCGGCACCAGGATTGGTAAAAGCATGTTTTGCATTTGGGTAATTCACAAATTGAAAATTCACACCTAAACTTGTCATTTCCTGTTTAAAGGATTCGATTTGTTCTGCTTTGATAAAGGGATCCGCTTCACCATTTAGCACGAGAATTCTGGATTTTATTGTTCCTTTTTGTGCCGGCGCACCCAAACCCAAACTGCCGTGAAAACTCACCACACCTTTTAAATCAACACCACGTCTTGCCATGGCCAATACAATCCCTCCTCCAAAACAGTAACCAATGGCAGAAATTTTATCACTATCGGTTTGAGGCTGTTGTTGCAGTAGATGATAGGCTGCTTTAAATCTATTCTCGGCTTCTGACAAATTTCCCGCCACTGCGCCCGCAAATTTACTGGCATCTTTTGGATGATTCGCTTGCTTACCATCGCCATACATATCTAACGCGATCGCGGTGTAGCCTAATTCTGCCAACATGTTTGCTCGTTTTCGCGCATAATCATTGTGCCCCCACCACTCATGAACTACCAATACGCCAGGCCGCTTACCTTTTATCGCATCATCGTATGCTATGTATCCTTTGAATTGCGTATCACCCACGGAATATTGAACATCTTTGCTGACGATTTGGGCAATTGAGAATGGTGAAAAAATGAAAAAAACAACGAGACAGAATATTGATTTTACGTTCATGAAAATTCCTTTTTAAAATCCTTGCGCATTTAAAAAGGATATCACAAAGCATAAGTTAGGGTTACTAGGATTTTATAGGAAAATATTAAGCGCTGCGCAATGGCGTTCTTTTCACAATAAAAATGGTAATTAAGGGAATGGCTAAACCCAAAAAAGTCACCGTCATTAACAACATGCCCAACTCGCTATAGTCTTCTGGCACTTTAATTTCACCAGTTCCAGGATCTTTTACTTCCCGTTTAATGGTATAAATTTGATTGAGATATTTTGTTCCCAGTTGAGATAATGACAGCGCCAAATTGGTAAACGACGCCATCACTGCAAAAAATGTCGCTTTTAAATTCGCTGGCGCGGAGTTCGCGATCCAGGCCAACATGGGTATCATCGCAATTTGCCCTAAAGGCGATTCCAAAGCAGTGTCAACTAATGCAATAAACCGAGCATCAACAACACCGCCAGTGTGAGCTGCTGTCCAAACGTGAAAATCATAAAACATACCTATGATGGGAAAAGACAAAATTGTGCTAACGATTGTCAGTACAACGATAATGTAGGCAATGGATTTTTCAGCCATGAATCGACGAAAAATAAACATGCCGAATAATGTTAGCCCGCCCCCAATCAGCGAGAGCACCGATAAAAATTGCTGATCAAATCCTAAGTCATCAATCATCCACCAAGTTGAACCCGGCCCTGGACCTGGCATCGCTCTGAAAATAAATATGATAATCGCCGTGCCGAGTAAAACATTTCGTGCATCTTGATCCAAAACTTTTAATAATCGAGACATGAGAAATAATACGATTCCCAGTGAGCCTAAAAAGATCACTTCTTGATTATATTTAAAATCTGCTAATCCCAATGACAAGGTAAAAATAACAAATACCAAACTACCGCCTAATATCCACCAATTCGGCGAAGTGTGTTCCACATGACCATGAATCATTTTCCAAGCGTCGTGACGATTTTTACCTTGTGATCGAAAATTTCGATAGGCTTTAAATTTAATCCAACTTCCTAATAAAACACCAAGAATAGAAACGATAGGGATAACAAGGGCAAATTCGTAAATCTGTGTGTATACGGAAATTTTGTGGGATTCTTCCATCCCCGCTACACCATCAAACATATACACGTTTAATAATGCAACAAACACACTCCCACCGATGATAGCAACACGACCTAGTGTTTGTACCGTTGTGTGCATGAGCTTGATAGTTGATGGATCAAACGCATTTCCCTCTTTATCAAAATGTGGAACAGCTTCCACTGTCATTGCATCTGCCACAACATCTTGTACAACATAACCGACAGGTGCTAACAATGCGGATAAAACAAACCAGGCTTCCACCGCCATAATATCGGCCATTGCATCTCGATGAGACAATAAACCAACCATTATCAGCAAACTAATGCTTATTAAACCTGCACCGATGTATACCAAAACGGATTTGAAACGCCATATTAAATCAACAAGATGTCCCAATGGCATTTTTAATGCCCAGGGAATTCCCATCCAAAAACCCAATGCAGCAATAAACTCAGCACTGAGTCCTAAATAATCTTTAACGAAAAACATCCCTACAATGCCTGTCAATCCTGACACCCCTGCCGCAAGATACACCATCAACGGCGGCAGATAAGACAATCGCATTTCACGACCCAGCTCTAAAATCGTGCGATCAAACCAATGATAAATTCGAGTCACCATAATTGTTTATTCAATTTTTTAATTCGTAAAATTAATAAGACGTGAGGAAAAAATAAAAACAGCGAAAATTGTACCAAGTGCTCCATGCGCAAAATATAATCACTCAAACAACCATTCCTAATTTGAAAAAAACAGCCTGAAAGTGATCGCCAAGATCAGAGAATAAATAACTAACAAGGTTTGAATAAAAGTAAGCGATTAACTGACACCCTGCAATGACTATTCACTCAGTAAAACTGCCATTAAATGGTAAAACAAACATGGCATTTCCAATTTTATATTTCTCACTTTATTAATACCTGTGGCAAAGTGGCGCAGGTATTAAAGGCATAAATGATGAAATCACCAGCCAATCATTCATTAATTTTATAATTAACAGGAAGGAATTTAATTTTACAAATTCTTGACGAAAAGATTTTAAAATGTTTCTTGTATATTTTGAAACAAAGTCGTATATTTACGAGGTATGTACCAATCTGTACTAAAAATGAATTATACAATAACGATAAATAATAATATGGCTTAACCAAAATATAACTTGGTGTTGCAATGTGGGAATCCTTAAACGAAATCATGCTCACTAGTAGTAAGTTGATTCGTTCAAAAACAAAATAGACACGTAAGCGATTTACCTACGCTTGATGTTAGTGTGTATTAAATTCCCCCATATTATTATCGCTGAAAAAATGTTGGAAGGTGACTTACTAATTAACTATTTGTTTTAGTAAGAATTCAGTGACCAACATCAGTCCACTAAAAAAATAATGCTGTAGCAATGAAATAAACAAAATCTCCAATAATAAAAATTGCTATTCAACACTTTACTGATTTCCTTTTTATCTCGCCGAAACGTACAAATAATTCTAACAATATTTGTTTAATTGTATTACGCCTTTAGTTTTTGGCACGCCGCCGTGATGCCATCTGTACTTGCCAAAACTAAATACTATCTGATCGATGCATCAAACAGAGAAATCTTTTCACAGCTAAGAGCATCTGTTTGAAAAAAAATAATATCTAGTGAAACGATAGTAAAAACAAGCGTAATTAACGTGAGAGAATACAACTATGGGGAAGCACTTAGAGACAAATCCGTACACGGATAAATGTGGGAAGTTATTCAATTTAAATTTTAAACTAGGAACCGTATTCACCTTTTTATTGATTTTTGTATTGGTAGGTTGTGGCGAAATTGCCACAGATGAATCAAACGATTCAGTGTCTGCCTCTTGGAACAGTGCAACTGAAACATTGCATATTTCTGGAAATTCTTCCGATGACGCAGGTGTCACAATTGAAGATACCGCAGACGGCAGCTTGATTGGTATGGCGGCGGTAACAAACAATGGTGATTGGTCTGCCACTGCCAGTACGCCCGCCTGCGAAATTGATGTGACATCGCCATCGGGAACAACTACCATTTCAGTGGAAAATGCACCAACGGATTGCACAAACACGGAATCCTATGCACGCGCCGTTACAATAGGAACGGAGTTGAAAAGCGAAGATGATATTCCACCTGAGGTAGAATACTTCAGCAATCCCATTCCAGGCAGTGGGGAACCAAACGCAATTATTCTTAACCCACCTCAAGATATTACGATTGACGCAGGACAAATTGTCAATTTTGAGGGAACAGCGGTTGGTACCGGTACACAACCTCCTTTTAGTTACTACTGGGATTTTGGCGGCGCGGCACCTAACTCCGGCATTCAAAATCCTGGTTTTGTCAGCTTTGAAGTACCCGGTGTTTATTTTGTTAAACTGTACGCAAGTGATTATTCTGGCACACCTGATCCGACACCTGCGGTGAGAACCATTACAGTAAACTATGGTAATTCACCCATTGGATTAACTCCCGTTCCTGAAATCCTCTCACCGACATCCTTCAACGGTGTTGTCTCGGTTAATGTTGGGGATACGTTATATTTCTCTGGTACAGCAACGGATTCAATTGGATCTTCCGGTTTCACATTTGAATGGGATTTTTCCGGGGTTTATCCAAATCAATTTGGCCCAACACCCGGCACCATTCCGTTTAATCGAGCTGGCAGTTATCTTGTGAGTTTATATGCGACAAATTCGTTAGGCATACGTAGCGCAGTACCTGCAACGATTCGTGTCAATGCAACCATTACCCAATCTGTCAATCAAGCACCGAGTGGTTCTATTGTTAGCCCATTAAATGATGTCACGATAAATGTCGGTGAGAGTTTAGTTTTTTCGGCAAACGCTTGGGATCCTGACGGCAATACACCGCTCTATTATTCTTGGGATTTCCAAAACGTGTCACCGGAAATTACCATGAGTACTAACAAATCCACTTCGCCGATTCGATTTAACGTAGCAGGTGTTTACTACATTAAAATGACGGCATATGATGCAATAGGACAACCCGATCCCAATCCACCCGTGCGTGTAGTCACGGTAGTCAACTCACCTTTACCTCCACCAGGTGGCGGAAATGGCGTATTGAGTACCAACATCGTTTCACCGCCTAGCAATGTGACCATTAGACCGGGACAATCGGTATATTTTAGTGGCCAAGTCATCGCGTCTGCGGCAACGGGTCCATTGCAATATTACTGGAATTTTGGTGGAGCAGCGGTTGACTCAAACTTAAAAACGCCTGGTAGCATAACATTCCCATTACCCGGGCAATACTTTGTGACCTTCTATGCAATGAATAACTTGGGAAATGTTATTGGTCAGGCAGCTTCTCGCACAATCACTGTTTCAGATCCTTCAAACCTTTCGGTAAGTTTACTGTCCCCACTTGATCGCTCGAGTTATCCAGCGGGCAGCCAGGTAGATTTATTAGGTGAAGTCACTAACAGTGTTGGTCTCACGACACTAACGTATAAATGGGTTATTAAACAACGTGGCACTAACAATACCGTGTTTACCTCTACCTTGTTGAATCCTGGAAAATATTTATTCACCAATCCGGGTGAGTATGTTGTCAGGTTCAAAGTAAAAGGAAGAGATCGGTTTGGTAATAACACAGTTGCAACCGTCGCGAAAAGTCGTATTAGCATTACTGGTTTCAATCCACCGAATCCTGGGCCTGGCCCAGCCAGTGCGGGTATTTTGTCACCCTCATCGGATATGGTAATTTACGCGGGTAACACGGTAAATTTTGAAGCCAATTCCATTTTTGGATCAAATGTGACTTACCGTTGGAATTTTGGCACTGCAAGAACGCCTAGCAATTCGCGAAATCCAGCGCCAGTATTGTTTAGTATACCAGGGACATATCTCGTCTCACTAAATGTCACTGGAACATCAAGCAATGGTTTGCCAATTTCACTTTACGATCAGCGGACAATCCAGGTGTTGCAAGGAAATCCATCCTTCCCACCGGGTAACAATCCCACTGGCGCGGCAATGGTTTCGCCGGTAAGTGATATGCAAATTCGACTTGGGGAATCTGTTAATTTTGAGGCAAAAGCAATTCTCGGTGCAAATGTATCGTATCAATGGAATTTTAGTGGCGTAAGAGCACCAAGTTCACGACGAATTCCACGTCCTGTGATTTTTAATTCACTGGGCAGTCATTTGGTAACTTTACTTATCACTGGTACCACTGCTGGGGGTTTGCCAATCAACTTATTTGATCAACGGACTATTACCGTTTTTCAACTAACGCCACCATTCCCTTCACCCATACCGAATCCAATTCCATTAGGTGCGGGAATTACTATGCCAGCAACTGACAAGGTAATTCGAGTGGGCGATGTTATTAACTTTGATGCAACGTCAATTGCAGGAACCAACGTTCTCTACTCTTGGGATTTTGCAGGTATACGGCCCTTGAGTAATCAGCGAACCCCTGCTCCGGTACAATTTTCACGATCAGGTAGTTTTTTAATTTCAGTATCCATAACTGGTACATCCTTTAATGGATCTCCAATTAATATCAACGATCATCGTGTGATTTCAGTATTGGACGGAAATCCCAATCCAATACCGGTTCCGGCTCCCAATCCCACGCCACAACCACCCAATAATCCGGCAAGTGCACCCGAAGGATATATTAACAATCCCACCCAATCGGTTGTTAATATTCGAGTCGGACAACCGGTCATGTTTAGTGGAACAGGATTTGATCCGTTAGGCACTGGATCACTCACTTTCCAATGGACCTTCGGCGGTGCAAGACGAAATATTCTGTCACAAAACCCAGGTGCAGTGACGTTTAATCGTGTTGGAACGTTTGTGGTAAGTTTATTGGTGAAAAATGCCCTTGGGCAATATGATTCCACACCTCCTACGGTTGTGGTAATTGTTTCACCCTGACGTTTAAGTAACTAGTACGAATAAAAAGGGGCGCATTATTGCGCCCCTTTTTTTATAATGTCCATATCATTCATTTCAATTTGTTATCACCATTTCATTGTCTACACATTCACCATGGACGATAATGAATGCATTTAGTACAATCCCAAACTAATTCAAACCCGACTGGCAAACGAGAGATTTTTATGGGAAGAGCATACCAAAACCGAAAAGAGTCAATGGCGAAAACATCAGATATGAAAGCCAAGATTTATTCGCGATATGGCCGAGAGATTTATGTTTGTGCAAAAAATGGTGGCGTTGATCCCGATGGTAATCTCTCACTTCGAAGACTCATTGACAAAGCAAAAAAAGACCAAGTTCCGACACATGTGATTGATAAAGCCATTGATAAAGCCAAAGGTGCGGGTGGCGAAGATTTTGTCACAGTTCGATTCGAAGGATTTGGACCCGGTGGTTGTATGGTAATAATTGATTGCTTAACGGATAACAACAATCGAACCTTTGGTGATGTGCGTCAATGTTTTACCAAAACAAAAGCTAAAATTGGAACGCAAGGCACTGTGGCACACATGTTTGACCATCGTGCTATTTTTCAATTCAAAGGTGAAAATGAAGAAAGTATTCTAGACGCATTGATGGAAGCCGACGTGGATGTCAATGATATTGAACTTGAAGATGGCGTTATCACTGTGTTAACACCGGCCGATGAATACTATAAAACAAAAACGGTTTTAGAGAATATTCCCGACATTGATTTAGATGTTGATGAAATTTGCTTTATTCCTCAAATGTATAAAACGATTGTGGGCGATGATGTGGCATTATTTGAAAAATTCATGGATATGTTAAACGATTGTGATGATGTACAAGATATCTATCACAATGCAGAATTTGAGTAATATTCCGTGAGAATGCAGAACAGAATTTTTGGACCCTATATCGAATCAATGTTTTTAACAGAACCACTTGCAACGGGTATCACAACCTTCCTAATAAAGTATCCTTAGCTGAGGAAAAGATAAAAAAACATGCAAAAGGAGCATAACGCCGCATGAAACTAATAAAACTTTTATTTACCATAATTTCTGGAATAGCTTGTATATTCTTAATAGTCGCCGCTTTCGCTCCCACGGAATATGCCATTAAAAGAGACATTGTCGTTAACAAAAGTAAAGATGAAGTGTTTGCCTATATCAAACAATTAAAAAATATGGATAACTACAGTGTTTGGGCCAAAATGGATCCAGACATGGAAAAAACCTACCAAGGTGCAGATGGCCAAGTGGGTTTCATTGCTGCATGGGACAGTGAAAATGAAATGGTGGGTCGTGGAGAGCAAGAAATCGTAAAAATTGTTGAAGGTGAGCGCATTAATACCGTCCTACGCTTTTATGAACCATTTGAAGCAACAGACGACGCCTATTTTACCACTGAAGCACTGGATCCGAGAAACACAAAAATTACCTGGGGATTTTCTGGTGGAATGTCTTACCCAACGAACATCATGCTCCTCATCATGGATATGGAAAAAGAACTCGGTGGCCATTTAGCAAATAGTTTAAAAAATTTGAAAGTCATATTAGAAAAATAAATCTACAGTTAGCAATTTAGACGATTTCACAGTGAATTTACAAGACTTAGGATTTGACAATTGGTTTGAACAACAAGCCGATCCACTATGCAATGGTGAATTCACCCTTGCCAGGATTACAACAGTCGATCGTGATCAATATACCATTATCAGTGACATTGTCACCGAATTACCGGCAAAATTAGCAGGCCATTTAATGCATACCGCAGCTTCCCCAATGAATTTACCCTGCGTGGGTGATTGGGTATGCGTGAGTTATCACGATGAAAATCGTTATGCAATCATACATTCACTTGTTCCGAGAAAATCCTATTTACGTCGAAAGTCCCCGGGAAAAGATATCGACTTTCAAATGATTGCCGCAAATATTGATGTGGCTTTTATCATTCAATCCTGTCATTACGATTTTAATCTTCGTCGGTTAGAGCGTTACCTTGTGATGGTGAATGACGGACATATAACACCTGTTATCATTCTCACTAAAATTGATTTAATTTCGAAATTGGAATTAGATCAACTCATCAACAGCATCCGCAGTGCAGGCATTCAGTGTAACATTATCCCCATTAGCAATATAAGCAATGAAGGCATCACCGATGTATCAGAAAGCATGCAAGCAAAAAAAACCTATTGTTTGATTGGCTCATCTGGGGTTGGTAAGACAACATTCATCAATCAATTTTTAGATGAAAATAAACTCGACACCAAATCTGTCAGTGAGACAGGAGAAGGTCGACACACGACGGTACGACGACAACTATTAATTCTAAACCAAGGTTCCATCGTTATTGATACACCAGGCATGCGAGAGCTTGGCATTATGAGCAGTAGTGAATCGATAGACAGTAGTTTTAGTGATATTCCAACACTTGCGACTCAATGTCGATTTAAAGATTGCAGTCATCAAAACGAACCGGGATGCGCCATAATCGCTGCCATAAAAAATGGCGACTTAGATGAAAAGCATTATTTAAACTTTGTGAAGTTAAAAAAAGAATCTGAGTTTTACGATATGTCTTATAGTGAAAAGCGCAAAAAGGATAAAGAACTAGGTAAATTCTATCGTTCTGTTTTAAAACATAAAAAGAATAAAAAATGATTAAAATTGTAAGAGCAAATTTAACAACGCAAAAACACGCCGACGCACTCATTCAATTAATGGACGTATACGCATTTGATCCTGCAGGCGGCGGCACTGGATTAAACCAATTTGCAAAAGACAATTTATCCCATACATTAGCAAATCGCCCTGGTGTATTCGTACTACTAGCCTATGTAATAGAAAATCCAATAGGCCTCTTAACTTGCATGGAAGGTTTCTCTACATTTCACTGCAAACCCTTACTTAACATCCATGACGCAGTGGTAAAACCAGATTATCGAGGACAAGGTGTTGCAACATTGTTATTACAGGAGGCAGAAAATATTGCGAGAGAAACAAATTGTTGCAAACTAACCCTGGAGGTACTGGAAGGCAATATTGCAGCGAGAACAGTCTATTCACGCTTTGGTTTCAAAGAATATCAACTGGATCCCAAAATGGGAAACGCGTTATTTTGGGAAAAATGCCTATAAAACATTACCTCCACGACACATCAATTAATCAGGCACGAATCTGGCTTTGAATCATTCGTATTAGAACATTCAATTTGCGCTGACTGATGCATACATAACCTGCTAAATGAAACACACCCTCAATTCAGATATAGAATTCAGCATAAATGGCTGTGAAATAATTGACCGCATTCCTGACGTTCTCATTTTAACCGATCAGGAAGGAAAAATTGTATTAACAAACGATGTGGTAGAAGATTTTTTAGGTTGGAAACAACATGAAATTTTGGGATTGAGCATCGAAATGTTAATCCCTCCTGAGAATAGAGAATCTCATGTCAATATGCGGCAAAACTTATTTTCTGATTATAATGATCGTCCCTTAAATAGTCGCATTAATTTACTCGCATGGCACAAATTAGGTTATGAAGTCCCAGTCGATATAAAGTTATCTGTTACAGAAATTAACAACAAAAAATATGCACTTGCAATAATACGAGACGTTACACAACAGTATAATTTACAATGTGATGCGGAAAAGAAAAACAAGGAACTGCAAAACTTACTAGACGAAAAAAATAATTTTTTGGGAATAGCGGCTCATGACTTACGCAATCCAATTAGTAGCATTCAAAATTTCTCACAAATTTTGTTGGCCCATAATATTGGACCACTGACGATGGATCAAGAGGAATTTATTTCACGAATTCATCAATCTTCCGAGTTTATGCTCAATTTATTGGAGGATTTACTAGACTTTACCACCATTGAATCTGGCACATTAAACTTGAGAAAAACTCGGTTTGATATTTTAAATTTGGTTGATGAAGTTATTGTCAGCAACAAAATACGAGCTCGTGTCAAAAACATTTCAATTAATTTCTCTCAAAACCTATCTCATCCTCTTATCATTGAGGCGGATGAAAGTAAAATACATCAGGTACTAAATAATTTAGTGGATAATGCCATTAAATATTCACCTGAAAATTCAGACATCGAAGTAATATGCCACCTTAACAAAAATCAGTTTTCATTTAATGTTATTGATAGTGGGATCGGCATTCCAGAAGAGGATTTGCCCAATTTATTTCAACCCTTTTATAGAGCAAACAACAAACCGACTAAGGGTGAAAAAAGCACGGGGTTGGGTTTATTCATAACCAAACGAATTATAGACGCACACGGCGGGCAATTGAAAGTTAAAAGTAAAAGTGGAATTGGAAGTGAATTCAACGTCAGTTTTTCAATTTAATAAGTGATGTCAAACAAAATCCAAATCATATCAATTGTGGATATGCTGATGTTTATGTCCATGCATTTTCGAATTTTTAGTAAAGTATCCCCTTAATTTATTATACTGGTTTATTTGTTTCTCTGATAAATAGTCCAGCATATCAAGATGTGCAGACAAGTGAATAAATCGTAGCTCTGTACGTAGCCGCCCATTTTTTTCCAACATTTTTTGTAAATGTTCTTTACTTATTTTTCTTTTAAAAAATGCTAAATTCAATTCTTTCTCAGACAAAACAAATTGCTTTCCAACTTCCTTTGCACTTAAGTTCATACGATTAAAAACAGACTTTATATTTTTAATTTGACTTTGTTTTAACGCTATTTCATTTTTCATCTGTAGTAAATGTAGCGGCCCGGGAACGCCATTTAGCTCTGCAGCCTTTGCAAATCCCCAGCCTTTTCCTTGCAACAAAGAATTCACATCGTCCTCAGACAAACTTTTAATTTCACGAACCTCTTCCCCAATATATTTTGAAGTAAACACTTCGTCAGAATACAAAATAGTTGAATATAAACAACAAATCATCACAAGGAATCTAATCATAATTCTCCCTTTTCAAGAATTGTTAGTTAGAAAAAGAATTTTCCTCTACTTCTAAATACATACGGTTCACATTGATACCAAATCGATCTTTAAATCCAGACATTGTTCTGTAGTCTCCCACATCCAATTTATCTTTCATTTCAAAATCAGATAAGTCTTCATTAAAATATTTCTCCACTTCTTTATGCAGCAACTTCACATAATTAATCATATATTCCATTCCAGACTTATCGGTAACCGGCCCATGACCAGGAATCACTTTATCAAAATCTAGCTGATTTAATTCAACTAGTGATGCTAAATTACCTAATGGGCTAGCATCTTGGAATCCAGGTGTTCGTAAATAAAATAAAACATCGCCTGGCAATAATATCTTATCATCCGGTAAATACAAAACTATATCGCCTTTGGTATGTGCATGTTTAGGATGAAATAGTTGAATTTTAACTCCACCAATCTGCATAATCTCATTACCCTCTACTACTCTGTTGGGAAAATGTAATTCCGTGCCAGCATTTTTATTGTTAGTTAGATTTGAAATTATTTTCAACCAGCGTTCACCAATATCTTTTGCTGTATCAAGCATGATTTGATGACCGATAATGATCGGTTGAGGTTCTAAGTTCATAAAAGCATGGTTACCCATCCAATGATCCGCATGATGATGCGTATTAAAAACATGAGTAATTGGCTTACTCGTTTTGGTTCTTATTTGCTGAATAAGCATTTCACCAATTTGCCTTGTCCCACCAGGGTCTACCACAATGACACCTTTATCTGTAATTATAAAAACACTATTACAAATAAAACCATCATTCTGCTCGTTGGGAATCGCCATATCGCCAATCAGGGCAAACACTCGATCACTAACTTGACTCATATTGGGATTACTTAAACTTGGAATTTTCGCTGCATTCGCAACACTAAACACAAAAACCAGGCTGAATGTTAAGCATTTAACCCATAAGCTGACGAAGTGAATAACATGTAAACGAATCATTTAATGACACATCCTTGATTAATTGTGTAAACCATAAGAATAATATATCGGAAATCAACTCGTAATTGCTAGGTTCGTTACCCCCAAACTAAAAGGTGTATGTGAACACGTTACACTGTGCAAATGCACATAGTGACAGGCCCAATTTTATGATAACTTGTCATATTTTTGTGTATTAATTATGCCATTTAAATACCAGATACTCGTTACCCCATTAACCATGATTCTCCTCCTAACCAGATTGGTGTGGTTTACTCTAGGCAAGCATGGTGAAATTGATGAACAAAATGAAGTTATCAAACAGTGGGGGCGTATAACAGACCATCTACAAATTGCAATTGCCGCTGGGGAGCGTTTGAAAGATTTAAGTCTTAAACTACAGAATTCTCCATTTGAAAAACTTGATGAGTTAAGTTTTACTTACCTCGAATTGACGACGAAATGTATGTCAGGTCTCTCGCTAATATTATCCCACCAGAAACAGTTTACGGTTATGTTTTGAAAAATAATCGCGCAAACACCATTTTTAAAGCCATAAATTCAGTATTTATTGAAAATCAATGTTGGGTCGACCCAAAAGTAAGACCAATACAAGCAAGATTATCTAAAGCAAGTGAAGCCTTAACTGACATAGAGTACGAAGCCCTTATCGATATTGCTCTCGGCCTTACTGATAATATTATTGCAAAACGACGTTATCTATCACGCCGAGGCGTACAAAATCGATTAAAAACACTTTACAATAAATTATTAGTTGAAATAGATATTTCTGAATCCGATATTAGTTGCGATATTATAAACCAGAGAGCGAGAGCAATTTCCATTGCGTTTCGACGTGGATTATTGAACAACGTTATTTTAATGCAGGAAGAGGAAAAACTCAGAATCTGGTTAAACCGCAGTTGATCGCTCCATGAGAGTATAACTAATGGAAACTCAATTAATTTTTCCACAAATTGAAATCACCCATTTGGTAGCTCTACGCTACACAGCTGATTGCACAGATTTTAAAGCACATGACATCGTTGCAACTCCTTGGCATTGAATAACTATTCCGCCCCGCCTTGTCCTGCACCACAAAAGCAATGCAATGCACACCAAATAACGATGTGCATTGCCTTTATCCAAATACTAAGCTCGGTTGTTAAACGTGCTTAACCATATGCTTGCTATGATGTAGTGTATGCTCAGTATCATCCTCTGGAATTGGATTGTGCCCGAGAAATGCATCCCATTCGAAAGGAAAACTACCACATTTATTACGGCTAGATAGGTCGCATGACTTAACATGAAATAAATCATATACCACGTCACGACCAGTAATCGCTGTTAAAAATGGATAGATTGAAATTAACATACTCCAGTTATACCAGACTTCAGCTGGTTGACTGGTGGTAAACATCAAATAGGTAGGTGCCCCTATTAAAACAATCCCGATTATAAATCGGATACATCTGTCAACAAATCCAAGATTTTGCTCAACTACATATACATGCTCATCAGTCATAACTATCTTCCTTCTCTATCAAATTCAAACCAAATTGATATAAGGACGTATTTTAAAAACGCCTTTCCATTAATCTGTTATTTATTTCTGATATATCATGATGTCATTTTTAATAAATCCGCCTGCTAAGTTAAAAAACTTAAGCTAATTATTTATTATGCCGCAGCACAACACTGTGACATTGTCACGATGGAAAAGAGATATGAAATGAAATTATTTTGGAAGTGTTATTTGAGTTAGATTTGTAAATTTAATTCTTCAGTAGCGCCCTTTAGAAATAATTAGGCATCAACGGAACCACTGAGTTTCTCAAGCGCATGACAATCTAAAATTTCAATATGGCCTCGACTTAACTGAACCCAGTTGCTTTTTTCAAATCGCTTTAATATACGACTGATAACTTCACGCGCCGAGCCAAGATCTGATGCAATTTCATGATGTGTTGAGTAAACTTCGTTATTTTCATTTTTGTTCATAATCAAATTATTAGCCAATCGAATTTCAAGTGGTCCAAATGCGACATTTTCAACGAGCTCAAGTAGATTTTCCACACCGGCCTCAACATTCTTATATACTATATCCCGAAACTCTATTGATTCATTCAGACCCTCTTCAAAACTTTGCTTGGGCACGAGCACCACAGTCGAACTCGACTCGGCTATCGCTTCTGCATGATAGTATTCGTGAGCTAATAAACAAGTTGTTGATATTCTACAAATATCACCTGTGCGCAATCGATATAACGTAATTTCATGACCATAATTTGAAATTTTTTGCACACGAACAACACCACTTAATACCATCAAATAGTTTTTGCAAGCATCGCCATCTCTAAATACCATTTCCCCCGCTTTTAGGCTTTGAATATTGGCATTTCGAAATATTTTTTCCAAAATGCCAGATGGGATATGTTTTAGCGAAGGAAAAAAACCAAGCCAATGAATTTTAGCATCATGTATCAAATTGCAATCCTTTAGGTCCGCTGACAGATAGTGACTAAACGAGAACGTTAGCCGGAGGCACGTTTTAAAAATAGGAGGTCAATATATCATTTTTAAAAACATCCAATGTCATAATGTAATGTTTAGCACAGATATAGACGAATTCCAGACAAAAATACTAAATAATATCTAATATAGTGATTCAATATTTTAACTACGCGTTCCCATATTATTTAGCAATCTAAATAGTAAATACAAATCACTTTCATCATTCCTCATTATGCACTCAATTTCCCCACAAAATTTTTACTACAATTGATATGGAGATAGGATCAATTTCAATCGCTTTACGCATGCTAGATAGATTCCTGCGTAGCAATACTTTTAACACCTGAAAATAATGCATTACAGATTCACGATATGTGAAAATAAATAATCCGAAATGCACGTTAAGTGACTTTGTCACATAACATAACTTTTTAGTTTGTCAGCATGCACCATGTAGCAATAATTTACTCAAGCCTGCATTTCTCACAAGATTCGCGAGATTAATGCACAGAAAATTCCTGTGAGAACAAGGGGCAAGTGAGAATCCGTAGGTCCAGTGAAATTTTTCGGCTACAAATATCCCAACAGTATAATTAGTGTTAAATATTAGCAAACACTAAATTTTATATGAATTATTCAAGGCCTTAGGTATGATATAATTTTATTGGAATATTATTACAAAACGAAATTTGTAGCATTGTTTTAACTAATCTGAATACACTTTCACATGATTTTTACCATTACGCTTAACTTCATATAATGCGCTATCCGCTTTCTCCACCAACACTTGATAGGAATCAGTTTGCCGACAACAAGTGGCAATTCCAATGCTGACCGTTACAGGTTTATTATTTGGTAACCACTCAATTAACTCGACTCGTATTCTTTCTACAATTTCAGTTACTTCATCAAAGTTTAGTAACGGAAATATGACAGCAAACTCTTCTCCACCATATCGGCAACATAAATCAGAGTTCCTGGCCAAATTTAATAATTTTTTTCCCATGCCCGCCAATATTCTATCACCTTCGCGATGACCAAACGTGTCATTAACCGCCTTGAAATCATCTATATCAATTAAGGCTAAAGATAATGGATTTCCATATCGTAAAAATCGTTTAACCTCCAAATCAATCTGTTGGTAAAAATATGTATGGTTAAACAATCCAGTTAATCCATCTCGCAACGTTAAACTCACAATTTCAGATATATATTCTTCGGTAATTAATGTGGCTGAAGGCATAGTTTGCGTTTTATTTGACAAGTAATCGAGTACTGCCACAGTAATTTTGACATTTCGGCCCAGGGAATTAGATAACTCATATTTATGTTGCAAAATGTTTAACCAAAGATTCTCTGACAATTCTGGAATAAAATATTGATGAGTAATGGAATACAGCAGATCGGAATATAGTTTTCGCCCACGCTGCGTTTTCAAATTCTCGAAATATTCTTCTTCATATTCCGTTAGCGCGCGATCACCTGCAAGCGCTGACACCATATCTAACGTCAACGTATTTTTTGAGAATATTCTGCTTCGTAATGCGACGTCAGAATCTTCAATAAGTAAAAGCTGATCGGGCTGTATTGTGTTAATGTGGAATCTCCTCCACTAATTAAAACCAACAATCCACAAGATTTTTCAGCAATTTAAATCAGTAGGAACAGCACCTGCAAAAAAACCACTATTCTAACTATAAATATTCTAATTTCTATCGGCTCTTTTTAGCCTGCATCGTACTTGCCGTAATTACCCAATTTTCACCAAACTATGTCAACAGCTGGCACATCGGCGACATAAAATACAACAAATAAAATTCGTTTGAGTGATGACACTCTTAAACCTTCGAAGCAAAAATAACATTAGTTGAAATACATGAAAATGGCAAAATTTTATTTTGATATTTTTCTTCTGAGTCCCTGATAATCAGTTATTGTATGAGTAGACTGTAAGATTGATTTCATAACCAATTCATTGCAATACACCGATCCCTCGATGTGGATTTTTATGTTTCTAACTATTTTTCCTTTTGACATTTTATCAAATAGTGGGAAAATATTTTTAGTGCCACAGCTCAGATGAATATTGAGAATATGTAAAAACTTCAATAAAGCGTTGCCAACAACCAACACTTGTTTTTTTATGAAATTTAACCACCCTATAATCAGATTGCTTTTATGATTAGAAATCAAGTAATGTCTTTATTTTTCATTGGTCACATGTATGCTTTTGCTTCTTCACCTGGATTTGGCAAACCTGCAATTTTCCAAAGCTCAATTCCTTGATTATAGAACAAAGTAGCGACACAGTTATTCTGCAATTTATTGATATGACAAATTCGCCTTAGCGGTGGCGTCGTTGAGTGGGAGAAATAGTATTTTCGCAAACCGAATATTAAATTCCATTGATCGGCATCAAGTTCTCCAAAACCCAGAGATTCGGCAATATGAACAGCCACATTCCTATCCCATAAATTGGGGTTATAAAGAAACCCTTCCTCATCAACTCCCGACGCATGCATGGTATTTAGTGCATCCATAATTAACTCCATCAGTTAATATCATATTATGCAACAAAGGGAAATATTTCAAAAATGATTGATTCTTTCAAAGTGATAAAGTCACAGAACTGGCTAATTCAAAATTATAAACTACCTTCAGGCGACTCATTCATTTTCAAATGATTACATCATGGTTCAAATAAGCAAAGGAGAAAGACTATGACAATCAAGAACACTGTGCATGGTTGGCATGGATTTGTTGAATTATGCATTGCATCTTGGCTATTTGTTTCACCATTTGTATTAGGCTTTTTTGAAAATACAGGTGCAAGTCTAAGCTGCATGTTAATTGGTGGACTAATCATTTCCACTTCATTACTTAGTATGTCGAGGGAAACACCTCGAGTAGAATGGGCAACATTATTTGTGTCGATTATATTACTGGCAAGCCCCTGGCTTTTATTTTATTCTCATTTATTAATCGCAGTTTTTAATGTATCCATTTGTGGAGTGATGTTAATCATATTTTCTTCACTCGCAATGATCAAAGAATATAGAGAAATAGATGAATATAAAAAAATGCAAGAAAATTAGCAACGCGTTGTTAACCGTTTTATTCACAATTTTACACTAGTGGGCAGGAAGAGAGATATTCTTCCTGCTTTGCTACATCAATCTTTCAATTGATGCGTTATCCTACTCGCAATTAATCTCCTCATAGCTCTTACAATAAAACCGCCACTTTTTATTCAATAAATCTTTCTGGTGCGTTTCTTGAAGCATTAAAATAAACAGGAAACCTATCATAGGCGACTGAAGTTTTACTCGAATTTCGGCTCCGCAATGCAATAATGTTTTCCTTTTAATCAGCTTTGAAAACGATAGTTCTCTCATTTATAAATGATAATTCGCTTATGCTTAAACGTTATTCCCAAAACATTTTATTAATATTCATTCTAACCGTTTTCAATGATGGCTTGTCTGCAGGGGCAGAACAAACAATCATCATTCCAATGTATCAAAAAACTGCTAATACATTTTATATCAACGCAAATGTGAGTGGGCTAGGTGAAAGTGAGTTTATGGTAGATACCGGATCTGGCTATTCAACAATTAATGAGCAAACATTAAATAATTTGAAAAAAAATAGCCATATTATTTACGTTAAAGAACTTCTCGGTATTTTAGCGGACGGCACAGAAAAACGCGTGTCAGTATATAGATTACCCATGATCGCTCTTACTGATTCTTGTCAAATTCGAGATGTTGAAGTCGCTGTATTTCCTGGCACAACCCGGCATATTTTGGGTTTAAATACATTGCGTAAAATGGGCTCTTTTGAATTTTCATTCTTTCCACCGCAATTAACTGTTAAACAATGCGATGAAGTCTAGCCCGCATTTCTCAGAGGATTCACGTATTCTTAATAAATATTTTGCGTCCCTATAAAAAAGCAGGCTAGCACCCATTTTATTTGAAATTAAACACAAAATTCGACCAGCTTAGTTAACGAGTGGGAGCAGCACCTATTTCCTTGCTTTCCATTTCAGCAGGTGGAACAAATCTTGTCTCTGATTCAAACGCGCTAAATTCAGCAACATCGAGTTTTTTATCTTTATCTTTGTCTATTCTTATCCAATTACTTTTTAAATCTTCCCTTACACTGGCTTCTGATTTTGAAAGATAACCATCATCGTCATCATCAAGCTGATCAAATGTTTTAATAGCATCTTCGGATAAAGTAACGGGTGGTATGCATAGGAAAAATATCGCTGAAACAACCAAGATTAATTTTTTCATTCGAATCTCCATATTATGTGAATTTAAAAAAATTGAGTCGCAATAAGATTTTATTACATCTTGAATATCGATAAGTCCTCTTATCATTCACCTATATATTTAATCCAATATAAAACTTTGTGCAAAACAGTTATTTCTATTGGCTGTTTTAGTATATTTTTTTTCTATACCATTAAGATCCAAACAATTGATTTCACTAATTCAGGTGTTAATGATTTTGAGACATATATTCTTGAGTCATATGAAAGTGAGAATGAAATTGCTTAGCAACGGATAATTTTAATCAGTGGCAGATACAGCAACATTTAAATTACTATTTAATTTGTCACTAACATAATTTCGTAATGCGAGCTCTTCAATAGAATCGATTATCTCACTTGCAAATCCCAGACACAGCATTTTTTTGGCTACTCTTGCATCAATACCCCGAGAGTTCATATAAAATATTTGCTCGTCATCCAGATGACCGACTGTGGTCCCATGTTTGCAATTGACATCATCAGCATAAATTTCTAATTGCGGTTTTGTGTCAACTTCTGCATTTCGACTTAGCATAAGATTATCATTGGTCATGAACGCATCACTGAATTGCGCTAATTTATCTACCATAACATGGCCATCAAACACAGCGTGGCCGTTCCCAAATAATAAACTTTTAAACCTTTCCCGACTTGTACAACTTGGAACGTGATGAATTACATCGATATGTATGTCAGTCAATTGATGATTTCCCGCCGTGTTAAGCCCTTTTAGGTGACACTGAGCACCTACCTCTTTAAAATCGACATTAATTTCTGTTCGTGACCAAGATCCTCCTATGGATAAGAACAAACCTTGATACATACTTTCTTTATGTTGTGACAAATAATAGTAACTCATATAGTACGCTGCTGAACTTTCGTCCTGAACACAAGTATGCTTTAGGTTGGCACTATCACCTAAAATGACGTCTGTTAGATTGTTATTAAAATAATACAATTCATCTTGCCCACTGTATCGCTCAATAATATTGGCTGAGGACTCGTCATCTAATACAATAATATTCCGTAAATTAGCCATTTCACCCATAAATTTTTTGTATTCTACACTTGAATATTTTTCAGAAATTGAATTCAGATACAATATTTCAATTGGACGGTCGAGTTTTATTTTCTTTCCAATATAAATGAATACACCGTAGTTCATAAGAGCTGTATTCAATACTGTGAATAAGTGTTCTCGATGTGTCGCAGTTTTCGTAAACCAATAATTGCCTAAATCAGGGTGTGTTTTTAATATATCATGCATGGCTGTTACAATGACATCATCGGGCAGATTTTCACAATTTGATAAGGATTCGGAAAATTGGCCATTTACGAAAACAAGTTTTATACCACTTTGTGACAGCGTAGTATTTGCCTGAAATTCTGGGTCGGAGTATTCAATTTTTGTCGAAACAACTGGATGAAATTTTTGTTTAAATAGTTTTTCTGTATGGCTATATCGCCACTCTTTTTCATTGCGTTGAATAACAGGAAGACGATATATCTCCCGTTCTGCATTGTCTCTCAATTTTTTTAACCATGGCAAGTGACTACCGAACAAGTTAGGTTCTGCCTGATTTATGAGTCGTTGAAACCATTCACGTTGTATTTCAATATTGTTCATGTTATTGATTCCTCAATAAGCCAGTGATATCCTTTTTCTTCCAAATCAAATGCAAGTTCTTTATCACCTGTCTGTACGATGCAACCATCAATTAGAACATGTACGTAATCTGGTTCGATGTGTTTTAACAGTCTTTGATAATGGGTAATAACAATCATCGAACGCTCAGTGCTTCTTAAACTATTAATACTTGGTGCAATAACTTGCAGGGCCTCAATATCGAGCCCGGAATCGGTTTCATCTAAAATACATAATCTAGGCTCAAGTACTAGCATTTGTAACACTTCGTTACGTTTCTTCTCCCCTCCAGAAAATCCACTATTAACATCTCGTTCAATTAGGTTATTATCAAATTCAAGCAGAGAAGCCTTATCCTTCATCAGTTTGAAAAAATCAGCGTCGCTAATATCTGTTTCACCACGAAATCGGCGTATGGCATTCAGGGATTCTCGCATAAATTTTACATAATTGACGCCTGCGAGCTCAACAGGATACTGCATAGCGAGAAACAAGCCTCGCTGTGCACGTTGCTCTGCTTTTAACTCAAGTAAATTTTCGCCTTCAAGAAATACTTCCCCACTGACAATGTCATAACCAGGACGACCAGCCAATACATGAGCGAGTGTACTTTTCCCTGATCCATTTGGCCCCATAATGGCATGAACCTCACCAGTCAGAACGTCGAGGTTTAGTCCGTTTAAAATTGATTTTCCATCAACATTAACTTTCAGGTCTTTTATTGAAAGCATAGAGGATATCTCCCGTGCTCTAACTAATCTCGTTTCCCTTTCATTCTTTCCTAAATAACTTTTAGTAAAATTATAATTCAACTTTAAAATTCATGTTTAATTTTTTAAAACCATTATCAGGAAAACGTTAAACGATGCTGCAAAGATGGTGAATTTTGTTGGACGAGATAGTGGATTAGAACATTTATAGCAGACAACACAACATCATGATAGGTTATAAACTAGTAATCCTTAAAAATAATGTAATAAGCTGCCATTTTCAAGTCGTGAAATCTCTAAACTACAATAAATATTAATTATAAATACTAATCAAAATAATTTTTATCATGCTACTGATTACTAAAAATCATACCTGGCAAAATAATGTCAGCAAGTCATATTATTTTCGTTAATTATTTAATAATACAAAATTTTGACAACGACAACTTATTCTTTTTAATTAAACTATGTGACTACTCTCCAAAAATCATTCCTATTTTTCGAAGTATGAACTTCAGTTTATCAAATAATAAGGTCTACTTTTTTCCTTTTATTGCATGCTACCAAAGGAAGAATTGATTGCGCCTGCTGGCGAAATTAATCCTGCAAGCCTACATCCTTGTGCAATGGGGCCCTTAGGAAACGCAGCATATAGTGCTTTCAATCCGCCATCTAAATGAAATTTTTCTTCCAAGGCATCATGTAATTCTCGAATATTTATCGAATCATGAAATTGAAAATATTCTTGAAGACAAATAATCGTGCGCCAATGAATTTCGTCCATTGTCCCTATCCCGCCAAGCTCCGCCATTTTTTCGGCTTCGTCACTACTCCAACCTTCCGGCGCATATGGAAATAAAGGCTCATAATTATTACTGATTTTATCTTGAATCAAACGATTAATACTAAGTGACATTTTTTGCATCTCCTATATTTATAAGCTACATTGGTAAATATCCGATTGAGCACAATTTCTAAATGCTTAATGTAATTATAGACCTATTGGGAAAAACAAAGATAGCGAAGGAAATAAATTTTGGAGACAAAAATTGATGATGGGTCAGTATTGGAATTTTATAAATTTGATATTCTGAATTCGGCTCTCTGAATGAAACTATTATCTTTGTAATTTTTAACTGTACATAAGTGATTAACTCACTTAGTTGGGACATTAAAATATCGTTAAACTAACGCAACATTTTTTTATTATCATTTTTGATTAAATATTTAATGATTGTGATCATAATATTAACATCTATCAATATTATGAAATAATTAAACCAATTGGGAGTTACTATGGACTTTATAACAGAACATGGAAGAATCAATTGTGTGAGAAAAGACATTCATCATAATGTGGAAGTTCAACAATATTATGAAATAGTGTCATTTGACGAAGTTGTATCATCAATACCTCCTCATGTTGCAATCTTACTTTCTCGTGAAGAGCATATGCATTTAGAATTATGGCTAAAAGAACGAGAATTGCTAAAAAGGAAACTTGAAAATGATTCCATGGCACAAACAATATTGGATGCCTTATCTGCATTTTTGCAAGAAGCAATTTGTGCTCTCGACAATGAACCGGTGCTAGATGAAATTCAATATAGAGAAATTAATTATTATCTAATGGAATTCGATAAAAAAATGAATAAATTATCAAATGTAAAAGATAAAAATTCGAATGAAAATTTGGAGATCAGTAAATTAAATCAATCGGAAATATTAAAGGCACAGCTTAGGAAAATTGAAAAAAGCATTACTCATGCCTTGTTAAACAAAGTCACATAACACAAGTCACATCAAACAAGTTTATTTTTGACATCACCAATCAGTTTCTTGGGTGACTTTATCACGCAATTGAAATTCTGAAACCATTACAATGGCAGCATGTAATGGAGGTGATATTATGCATACTAAAATTTGTAAAGAATGCGGATATATTGGCAAACCAATCAGTGATGACATCAGTAGCTTTGCTATTGATATTTTCATTTGGTTAATGTTTTTCTCAATTTCTGTTATTACCGGAATTTTTCCATTAATCATCCTTGCACCAATTTTTTCAATTTATCATCTGATTAATTTCAGATCAAAAAAATGCCCTAAATGTCAAAACCTAGATATGATTGGAATTAATTCGCACCGTGGTCAGGAAATTTTATCACCCCATGAGGGTGGCGTTCAGCCGTGGTCCGAAAATCATCCCCTGAAGGTTACGCATTGATTTAAGTATCAGCGTAACCAAAGCCCTCCCTCCTTCGGGCTTCCCCCAATTCAAAATTATTTTTATGGATTGGGGGAGTTTTTTTCATTTGAGGTAATTCTGTTACGGTGTAAATGTATTATAAAATTAAAGCTAATTGTTTTTTTAAGTATTCTTTTTCACGATCCTGACTGACTAAATTTATTGCTTGTTGATAGGCAGCGATCGCTTCGCCCATTAATCCTAATCGTTTGGAAAAATCCGCCTTTATTGCGTAGATTAAATGGTAGGAATTTAGCTGTTTATTCTTCAATAATTCCTCAATGATATCTAATGCTGCCTTTGGTCCATTGTACATACCAATAGCAATGGCACGGTTTAATTCAATAATAGGAGATGGATTTACTGTTAACAGCAAATCATAATACCCAACAATTAAATCCCATTGAGTCGATTGAATCGAATCTGCTAAAGCATGAACTGATGCAATTGCGGCTTGGATTGTATATGAACCCAATTTACCGGACATGACGGATTGGTGAATTAACTCTACACCTTCATTTATTTTATTTTTATCCCAAAGTGATCTATCCTGCTCTTCTAATGGAATAATATCGCCATTTGCAGCAAGCCGAGAGTTTTGTCTCGAATCCTGAAGAAGTAGTAATGCTAACAAACCAAGACTTTCAGATGTCGGATTCAGCTCAACTAATTTTCGGCACAAATATATCGCTTCGTCTGTTAATTCTTTGCGAATGTGCTCTGCTCCCGAACTCGCCGAATATCCTTCGTTAAATATTAAATATATCACATGCAACACTGCAGCCATACGACCTTTCAATGCATCTTTGGATGGAATTTCATAAGGAATATGATTATTTTTAATTAGGCTTTTTGCTCGTGTAATTCGCTTTTTAATGGTTTCCAGTGGAACCAAATATGCTCGTGAAATTTCTTTAGTACTCATGGTGCACACTTCTTTAAGCGAAAGTGCTATTCTTGAATCGAGAGGCAAATCCGGATGACAACAGTAAAATATTAATCGAAGTTGATCATCCTCAACATAAGAATCTTCAATTAGATGTTGATCCAAATTTATTTCATCTATTGATTCCTGCTCAATAAATTTGTCTGCATGTAAATCTGCTCCTCGCTTTAGTCGCCTGATAGAATCGATCGCCTTAAATTTGCCAGTTGATATTAACCAGGAATATGGATTTTTCGGAAGTCCTTCTAATGGCCATTTTTCCATTGCAATTGAAAACGCTTCTTGCAAAGCATCCTCTGCTAAATCAAGGTCACCCAAAATGCGAATCAAACCCGCTAAAACACGTGGCGACTCTGTTTTATATATTTTTTTAATTTCAAGATTAAATGTATTTTTCATAACAACCAAGACAATTCAAAAAACCACAAAGAGGATATTTTTATTTAGAATCAAATTTTGAAGGGGATAAATAAGATGTTTCTAACACCGGCAATAAAGTGACATAACGTTTAACATCGTGCAAATTCACCTGTTTCAATATTCACAATTTTGCAAACATTACTAACTTCACTTTCAATGATTGTTCCGTATAAAATAATCAAGACAGCTTTCAACTTCCACCTATTACATCGTGTATTATTTTACTCATTTCTTCTCTATCAAAATCTTTATTCAATACCGCTTTAAATCCATATTTTGTAAAATTAACCACTTCATCAACATAAGTATCGCCCGTAGCAACAATTATTTTTGCATTACCATCAATCGATAAAATCAGCTCTGCTGCTTTTTTTCCATCCATACCCCCACAAACGTTGAGATCCAGTATTACAACATCAATGGATTGTTTTTCATCAAACGCATTTTGAAATTCTGATACTGCGTCTTCCCCTTTTTCTGTTAATACAACATCAAAACCCAGTTTATTCAAATTAATTCGATACAATTCTCTGGCATTGCTGTCATCATCCATTATCAATATCGTCTTCTTTACTTCTGCAGGATTTTTTTCATCTAACCTAATCCGCACAGTTTTTAATAGTTGTACATTGGTAAATGGCTTAGCTAACAATTCCTTCTCATATTTCTCACTATCTTCGTCTTCTTTTAATTTATCAGTGTAACCACTAACTAATTGAATCTTAATTGCAGGGTTTATTCGTTTTACTTGACTAACAAGTTCATATCCATCAATCTCCGGCATTATGACATCGCTGAGCAACAAATCGATTGGCTCTTTTTTTACAATAGATATTGCTTCTTTTCCGCTTGAAGCGGTTAATACTTTATATCCTTTTTCAGTTAGAATCTCATAGGAAAGATTAACCAATGCTTTTTCATCATCAACCACTAGGACCGTTTCGGATCCACGTAAATCGCTACTTTCTATCACTTGTTTTGATTTGGCGAATTTTTTTGTCTCTTTGAATTTCGGGAAGAATAAAGTGAAATGACTTCCAGTACCCGGGGTAGATTCTACAAAAATGTCTCCCCCACTGCGAATCACAAATCCATAAACGGTACTTAATCCCAAGCCAACACCACGCTCGCCTTTTGTAGTAAAAAAGGGATCAAAAATATTTTTAATATCTTCTTGGTCAATTCCTTTACCCGTATCACTTATTTTCAATTCCACATAATTACCTGCAATGATTTTATATTGCTGCACCTCATTTTTGCTCATCTTTCTATTTCTTGTTCTTATATTTATTTCACCTCCAGCAGGCATAGCATGCATTGCATTGATACAGAGATTCAATATTGCATCTTCAAAATCGCCGCTATTGACATAAATCAACCATAAATTGGGATCTAAATCAAACTCCAATTTAATTCTTGGAGTTAGTGTCTTTTCTAACATTTCTTTTTCTAAATGAAGCATTTCGTTCATATCTAATACTTCAGCTTCCAGTTGTATATTACGAGAGAATGCTAGCAATTTTCTTGAGAGTTTTGTTCCACGCTTACTGGCATGATTGATTTCATCTATGTAACGTTGCTGCTTTGGTTGATTAACCATTTCCTCCTTAAGCAATTTGGAATAACCTAAAATGACACCAAGCATATTATTATAATCATGTGCGATACCGCCGGTTAACATACCGAGCGCATCCATTTTCTGTGCTCGTCGCAATTGCTCTTCTTGTTGCTTTTCAACGGTTATATCGAGGCATGCAGCAATAAAACGTCTTCCACCTATTGTCGACTCTGGCAGTTCTGTAATAGACAGATTCATTGGAAATATTTCACCGACATTACGCATTCCCTTTACCTCTTCTGGCATCGGCTTCAATTTATATTGTAAAAAATATCGAGAGAGATAATTTTCTAAACCCTCGAGTTCAACGGATGGTATTAAAAACTGAATATTCTTATTCAATATTTCTTTTAAGGAATATCCAAACATAGTTTGAGCTGCTGTATTAAAGGTATCAATTTCACCCTTTTCATTAAATGCGATTAATGCCGTACTAATATTATCAATTAACAGTTTCTGTTCTTCTTTTTGTTTTTGCAACCGCTGTTCAGCTAATTTGCGATTTGAAATATCCTGAACGAATCCAACGAGATGTGTTCTATTACCTTTGTCATCGACAATAATTTCGCATTCACTCCAAACATATCGAACGGAATCGTCATCCAACTTAAGTCGATATTCAACCGAAGATGATTTCCCAGAATGCAATACTATTTGCACATAATTTTTAATAGTTTCCATATCATCTGGATGTGTGCGCGCCATTGCAATAGAAAATGTCATATCAGCATATTCAAGTGGATCATAATCATAAATACGATACATTTCGGGCGACCATGTGACATTATCAGAACGTAAATCCCAATCCCAACTCCCAACTTGTGCTAAATTTTCTGTACGAAGTAATAGTTTTTGACTATTTTTTAAATCTTTTTCCGCTTGCCTACGTTCAGTTATGTCAGTTATCATTGCCAGCGCGCCGACATAGTTTCCATCATCATTTAACAATGGGCTTGTATTTAACTCAACCCAAAGCGCGGTCCCATCTTTACAAATAAACTTAAATTCATGTTTTTCCGCAACGCCATTTTTTCTCCTCTCAACATTTTGTTCAGCGTCTTTTTTTCCTTCTTCATCCATAAAGTCGTAGAGAGAACTTCCTAACATTTGTTTCTCAGAATAGCCTAACATTTGAGCCATAATCGGATTGACAAATGATGTTTTGTTCTCTGCGTCTATTGTCCATATTCCCTCTTGTGCTGTTTCAACAATTTTACGGTATCGTGATTCACTTTTATGATAAGCAATTTCCGCTTTTTTACGTTCGGTTACATCAAATAGCGTTACAAGGTGATTGCCTTTAAATTTTTTAGTTAAAGGCGCAGCGCTAGCTATGACAGTTTTTTTAGTTCCGTTTTTACATTGAATTTTTACCTCCAGAGGCTCGAAAGGTGTGTTGTATTTTTTTGAATTCTCAATATTTTCTTGCCAAGCATTCGAAATCCATGTTCGATAGCTTTCATCGGGATACGCTAATTCCCACCATTGAGTTAATGTAGGAATGTCTTCAAGTGAATACCCAAACGTATTAGTAAAAGAGGAATTTAAATACGTGATATTATTGTCTTCATCATTCAATGCCAATGCTACCGGTGACGCATTTATAATATTACGAAAATGAGATTCACTTCGTCGTAGTGCAACTTCTATTTTTTTATGCTCGGTAATATCTTGAATGATACCAATCATTCTTACCATTTCCCCTTGCTCATTATAAGCAACGGTTCCATCTCCCCAAACATGCCTAATCGAACCATCTTTATGGAGAATACGAAATGTGACTTGTTGAGGTATACCTTTTTGAATACTAATTTCAGTCGCTCGCGCAATTCCAGCACGATCATTGGGATGTATTATATTTTCATACAAGGTCTCCATATTCCCATCAAATTCTTCTGGCGATATGCCATATATTTTATACAACTCCGGCGAAAATTTTAATTTGTTAGTTTTGACATTCCAATCCCAGCTACCTATCTGCGCTATTTCCTCTACCTTATCTAACGTAACCTGATTTTCTACTAGAATATTTTTAGTATTAATATAGTCTGTTATATCAATTGCGGATATCGTTAATCCGATTGATTCACCATCACTGTTTTTCTTAACAACACTTTTCCAGTCAAAATAACACTTTTTATTTGATTTATTTAAGCAATCACATTCGTTAAGATAAAGTGTCCCATAATCCTCTTGCAACATGGACTTATACTGATGAGTTAATTTTTCAAAGTCTACTTCAGAAAATAAAACAGAAAAGAAATTTTTTCCAATTAATTCTTCAGGCTCATATTCAAGAACTGACAATCCGCAGCCTTCTATCAAAATCACATTACCATTAATATCAAGCTCTATTTGTATGACATTATCATGGGAAAGCAGCTGAGAATATTTATCTTGAATCGACTGTAATTGTGATTTCAGTGATTCGGTTTCCACTGTGCTCGATTGACTTTTTTCAGGTGATTTATTGGTGATCATTTCCATATTGACTTTTTCTAGTTTGCTAAAGAATTTAAATATTATAGACTATTGGCAATTCATCAAATTATTCTAATTTTCGCTACCTTATTTCAATCATTCTGGTTGAATACAAATTTGTCTTCACTAAACGACAGATTTTTTACATGAATAATCGTAAAATATATTTAATCATGGAGTTGATTTCACCATTTTGTTGAATTTCACTCCAAGATCAATTGAGTTTAAGATAAAACCCATGCCTGTATTTTGGCACTCAGATTTTTTGTTAAAAATATTCCTCGATCAACGTTCAACGTATAGGTAACAGCATGAAATATTCTCAATTAGGTCAATCCGATTTACAGATAAGCTTGATCGGTTTGGGCACGATGACTTGGGGCCTGCAGAATGATCAAAAACAAGGCTTTGAGCAAATGGATTATGCTGTCGAAAGCGGTATCAACTTTTTTGATACAGCGGAGATATACGCAATTCCACCCAGTGAAGCGACTTATGGAACAACAGAATCCATCATTGGAAATTGGTTTAGTAAACGCAAGAAACGACAAGATATCATTTTGGCAACAAAAATTGCAGGTCCTGGATTATCATGGGTACGAAACGGCAAGAATCATATCGACAAAAATACTATTTTACTTGCTGTCGAAGCGAGCCTAAAGCGATTACAAACGGATTATATTGATTTATATCAATTGCATTGGCCTAATCGTGGATCATACCACTTTGGCCAAATTTGGAATTATTCACCGAAGTTTGACGCCAGCAAAGAAAAAGATAATTTTCTCGAAGTATTACACACCCTACAGTCCTTAGTTCAAGTCGGTAAAATTCGTCATTTTGGATTGTCAAATGAGACTGCATGGGGTTTAGCGAATTGGCTACAATTGTCAGAAAAATTTAATTTGCCACGCGCTGTTTCTATTCAAAACGAATATTCCCTATTATGTCGACACTTTGAGCCGGATTTAAGTGAAATAAGCCTGCACGAAAATTGCGGATTGCTCGCTTGGTCGCCATTGTGTAGGGGTATGATCAGTGGGAAATACCTTAACGGTGCTCGTCCCGAGGGCGCACGCATCACAATTGAAACTCGGGCAGAACATCGCACTCACCCAAAAACTGATGAAGCAATTACAAAATATTTACAACTTGCAAAAGAAAATGATTTGGATGTTTGCCAAATGGCAATAGCCTTTGTTAATGAGCAACCCTTTGTTAACTCAACTTTGATCGGCGCAACAACGATGACACAATTAAAAAATAACATTGACGCAATTGAATTATCACTAACAAAGGAAGTTAAACAAAAAATTGAAAAAATCCGACGAGAAAATCCAATGCCATTTTAATATTGTTAAACGACTAACTCGAATTTCTCACAGGCTCACGAAATATCTTAGGTCGTACAAATATAACACTTTGTGCAAAAGTACAGGAGCAACGAACCAGTGCGCGGCGATCAACAATTGATCTATCAAGATGGGAGTAAAGGCTAACCATAGTAAACATTAAAATATTAGCACATAGTAATTTATGATCGTGGGCAAAAAAAAGTTAATTCGAAACTTCATACTCTCTTTATTTATAATTAACACTACAAACAATTCAATCGAAATATCATTATAAAAAAAATAATAAAATCACCTTACGCTAAGCTACTCGTATTTTTAGAGTGGGATTATTTTTTACAATTTTTTCATCCCAATAATGACAGAAATTTTTACTAAAAAGTTACTACTGTATTTGATCTGGAATTACCAAGTTTGATAAAACAGTCAATTGAAAAACCGTAAAGACATAGCCTTAACGTTATATAAACACAATGCAACGGAAATTTGTTTGGTTTGTGATCCAACATAGGCAAACGCTTACAAATAATTAGCATAAATAATATTGAAACAAAGCTTAATTTTACTTATAGTTCCACCACGAACAGAATTTGGATTTATGCCTTCAAACGAATCACTATATAATCCATGATAAAAGAAAAACTCTCGTGATCTTGTGATAAACATCAAGTAAAACAGAGTAATCACAAAATTTCTTTTCGATGCAGCTTTTGTGTATTTGAGTCATTTCTGAACAATTATTGTTAACATAAATATGATGTGGGAAATTGCTAAGAAAAATTAGCCGTTCACCTAATGATTTCGAACGTACTATTTTTTAAAGATATTACTAAAAATGATAAAACGAAATATTCAAACCAGCTTTATAGCGACGACGTTGCTTTGCATACTTTCAATTACGAATACCTATGCGTCATCGCTAGCACGAACCGGCGAAAGTGGACTGATATTGGGTATGTTACCCTTTATGAGTCCTGTGGCACTTTTTAAGCGTTTCACACCGCTCAGAGAATACTTGTCTCAGGAATTGGATGAGGAAATTGTATTCGAAACGGCAAAAGACTTTGAAACATTTATTAAACGGACCAACAACAAACACTACGATATCATTCTAACAGCGCCGCATTTTGTCAATTCCGCACTGGATACAATGGATTACCATTTATTGGCTACAGTAAAAACTCCACTCACGGCTAATATAATGGTACAAAAAAATAGTGAATTAAAATCGATAAACGATTTACAAGGCAAACGTATTTCTCATGCACCCGATCAAGCCTTTATTCCTATTATTGGAAAAATGTTTTTAAAAGAAAGTGGCCTCACCGAAAACAATAGTCCAGAGTTTATTCCCTATCGCAGTCACAATGCAGCGTTTCAAGCTGCCATCGCCGGTGAAGTAGATGCCGTCATTATTGGCCCTTACTTAGTAAAAAATGCCATTAACAATCATTCACTCCGTTTATTAGGAAAAAGTTCTGAGTTTCCTTCAATAGCGGTACTTTCATCAAACAAATTGTCAAATGATTTTACTGATAAGGTAACAAAAATATTAGTGAATATGTCTAAGGACGACGATGGCAAACAAACATTGAAAGCAATATCCTGCCCAGGCTTTCGAAAAGCAAGTAAAAATGAATATGACGTATTGCGAAATTATCTTTCTAAATTAAATTAAATTAAATTAAATTAAATTAAATTAAATTAAATAAACCATAAAATTTTTTGAAACGTGATTCCAACTAAACTAAATTTTGCAACACGACTAGTATTAGTTGTTGTTGGAATTGAAATTATCATGCTAACCATATTAGTGTGGAACAGTGTTCGGCTCATAAACTCCAGCCATGCTGAATTATTTGAACGTACTGTGGTTGAGGAAACATTGTTACTTTCTGATTCGCTATCATCCGGATTAGCGTATCGCGATAGAGCAATATTACTTGACGCGCTATCTCTTTTAAAAGATAAAGAAAATTTGGTATACGCTGAAGTCTTGGATAGAACCGGCTTGGTAATGGCATCCATTGGCCAAGCCCCTGTTGATCCAACCCCAGATCAGAATTATCAGCAAGCGTTAAACGATGGCATTTTTGATGTCACACATCAAGTAAAACTGAGCAATCAATTTCTCGGCACCTTGAACGTTGGGTTTTCTATTAGTGAAATCCAGAAAATTACAGATGAAACGCGTTTTCAAAATACCTCCATTGCGGTAATTGAATTAATCTTATCAATTACGGTTACCATTATATTAGGTTTATATCTAATGCGGCGTATTAACACATTAAAACAAGGTGCGCTTGCATTAAAAAATGGTTTGCTCTACCACAGAATTCCCATGTTAAAAAATGACGAGATTGGGGAACTTGCTCTCACTTTCAACCAACTTGCCGAGCATTTAGATAACACACAGGCAGAATTAAAACGAGAACATGAAGCCTTAGAACAAAAAACACGCCACTTACAAACACTATTAAATGGAATAGATGCTATTGTCTTTGAAGCCGATGCAAAAACAATGAATTTTATGTTTGTTAGCGCTGAAGCAACATCGTTATTAGGATACCCTTTGTCAGCTTGGTCCAGAAATGGATTTTGGCTCGAAATTATTTATCCTGACGATCTCAACTCAACATTAACGCAATTACAAAAACTTTATCTGCCCGATAGCCGTTGTTCCATGGACTATCGAGTAAGGTCATCATCAGGACAATTATTGTGGTTACGACACATTGCTAGTATTGAACCTGATGGCGACAATCTCATTGCTCGCGGCTTGCTGCTTGATATATCTGAAGAGAAAAAGGCAGCGAAACACATTAGTTATCTTGCCAGTCACGATTCCCTAACCAATTTATTTAATCGTCGAAAATGTCTTGAAGAAATTCAAATTCAAGTGGATTTAGCTTGTCGATATCAACATCAAAGTGCGTTACTTTTTATTGACTTGGATCAATTTAAATACATCAATGACACCTTTGGTCACTTAGCTGGTGACGAGTGTTTGATTCAAGTCTCACAAACACTTAAATCCTCCGTTAGAAGCTCTGATATTTTAAGCCGCTTGGGTGGAGACGAATTTGCCATCATTATGCCAATTGTGAAAAAAAATGAAGCAGAAGCGTTTGCACAACAATTGTTACAACGATTGTCTAGCCAAAGAATCTGTTACGGGGAACAATGCTCTTATATTAGCGCAAGCGTGGGCCTTGTTATTTTCCCTCTTCATGGAACCCAACCAAGCGAATTATTAGCAAAAGCCGATGTGGCAATGTACAACGCAAAAAATCAAGGTAGAAATCGATTTCATATATTTAAAGATGATGGCAGCGATGCAGAATTTATGGAAGAAAAGGTGCATTGGGTTAACGAAATTAAAAATGCCTTGTCTGACAATCGATTTAAATTGTTTTTTCAACCTATTATAGATATCGCTAGTAATACAATCTCCCATTATGAAGTACTGGTCAGAATGGTGAGCAAAAGTGGTGAAATCATTCCGCCATCTCAATTTATTGAAACCGCAGAACGCTTTGGCCTAATTTATGAAATCGATAAATGGGTAATAAAAAATGCCATTGAAGCACAAAATAGCTTACCTGAAAGCAATGAAGTTCCGTCAATTGCGATAAACTTATCTGGTCGACATTTTGGAAGCGACGAATGTTTTCAATTGGTGAACCAGATGATTCATAAATATAATGTAAAACCAGAAAAATTAATTTTCGAAGTGACAGAAACCGTCGCTTTGGAAAACTTTGATCAAGCACGGGACTTTATCAATTCATTGCGTAACTTGGGTTGTCGATTTGCATTAGATGATTTTGGCGTTGGATTTGCGTCATTTCAATATCTAAAAAGTCTTCCAGTGGACTTCATAAAAATTGATGGCAATTTTATTCGAGAGTTACACATTGAAGCGCAAGACCAAGTATTTGTGAAAGCCATTTGGACTGTGGCAAATAGCCTGGGTATATGTACAATCGCGGAATATGTGGAAAACGAAGAAATTCTCAATGAGTTAAAAGATGTCGGCGTTGAAATGGGTCAAGGATTTTACTGGTCTGAGCCTCAAGAATTGGAAGATTGCATCGAATCAATTGCAATTTAAAAATGAAAAACCCATCACAAACGTAATAAAAACCTAAATAAGGTAATCGAATTTTCCTGCCTCTACTCAAACATCTATTCAAGACATATCCATTCACTATCAATAACTTAATTTATTAGTCTAGTATTAATTTCTAATAAAGATATTGATAATCAATAATTATATCGCTAAAACAAACCATAATTGCACCGATATTGACAATAACAGATGGAATTGACTTAGGAGTAACTTCAATGCAAATATTCGAAAAAACTATAGCTTCGGTTTTTTTACTCATATTGTTAATTGGTGGGAGTGTTACTGTTTCACAAGCAGAAACAAACACAGACAAAAAATTTGGCTATTCTGATCGATATGGAAAAGTCACTCCTAGTCAGGTTTTTGCAATTCTAAAAAATTATGAATCGATGTTTTCGTATTACATCAATAATCATTATAAAGATAAAATCTCTTTACTCAATTCATTGGAGTTGATTCCGGTAACAGGAAAAAAACCAGAAGATGTATTTGTGAATGTGAATAAATTGAGTGATCTAATCGACCAGCTCGCCGTTAAGTTTCATATGCAAGCCATGCCAAGAATATCGCGCGAAAACAACATCGCAATTCCTGCAGAGGTATTTTTACAAAGTGGGCATATCCTCGACGCATTCACTAATATTATGGTACAACTGGAACCCAATAATGCATGGGGAAATTTTTATAAAATGCGTGCAGATATCACTGGTAAAAATCCAAACCATGTTTATGCGCTGTCGGACTTATCTAAACGAAAATTCGAATTGGTTTTACAGCTGGAGAAACAGCTTTAGAAAATCAATAAAACAATGTTGGCTTTATCAGAAACACTCATATCGACTACATTTTTTAAATCAAAAACCATTCTCAGTAATCTACCTGGATTATTTTTCTTGAAATGCAGCCTGTTATTCATTAGCTAATCAAAATACTCTGGATTATAAAAATATAATTAGCGACTTGATAAATTTCAAAATTGTCATACCATAAAGAATACAAAAATAATTTTTGGTTGGGCAGGGTTGTGTCGTTTCTATGCGACAAGGGTGATACTTTTTTTATTTTCCTTCCTCTGAGTTTAAGTCTTATTTTCTGACTTAACTCTCTTTACAGTTATAGCAAAACAATTTTTTTAATCGCCATTCAATTTTCAGAACTACGTATTAATACGTAGTTTTAAAAAAATTAAAGGAGATTGATAAGACCCAAACAAAACGATAACACCCCTATTTATTTGCTCACTGGAGGAAGAACTAATGAAACGGAAAACACTGTCTAGTCAATTTGGACAACTGACGATTACTATTTTTTTATCAATATTAATTTCCAGTTGTGGTGGAGGAAATTCTAAAGATCCTTTACCCATTGAGGTAGAGGAAACCAGTACAGGCGTCAAATTTGCTGTAAAGGCACCAACAAACTTTCAAAACGCATTCTGTGTTAGCATACACGTGAGCGGTGCAGACTTTACCACTATTATTGATGAAACCGTTTACCCACCTAAAACTGAAATTATAGAAGCAGTTATCCCAAATATTCCGATAGGTAGTGATCGAACAGTAGAAATGGGAATTTTTGAATCAGGGAAATGCGGTGCACCAACCGATGCTGAGTGGTATGCAAGCACCTCGGGAGTTGAAATTTTAGACAGCGAAGTTACCATTGTTAATCTTGGTTTATTGAATCCTAAAAAAGATGGCATTGGATCAGTGGTTATACGTGGTGATAGATCAAAACAAATCATTCGTCTGCATGGTGAAGTTATTTCCGAAAAAGTGGTACCCATAGCAGGTGCTGGCTGCCGTATATTTGAAGGTGTCGATCTAATTGGTAATGTGAGTAGTGGAAACACAACAACTGATCTCGGTGTTTTAGATACGGATGTTACAGTAAATGCAAATACCAACCAGCTTATTCTACAATGCCAACGTCCTGGTTTTCAAAATACCACAAAAGTTGCACAACGAATCACAGATCCGAGTGATCCAACATCCACTACATTTGTTGCAACAGTGGTAATGAAAAGTGGCGTTAGCTTATCAGTTGTGGAGTCTAGTCCTGAATTACTCATCGTCGAAGCGAAACTACCTGAATTTCAATTACAGTCAGTTGACACACCGAGTGGCCAGTTTCAACGAATCGCGAATAACGAAAAGAGCCTGATATTAACCGGTGGCGGCGTTAACAATTTTTCACAAGCGGAAATCCCCATTTTGACTATGCACGTAGCGTTTCCAATAGACGCAACCGATGTTGGCCCAGAATCAGTTGTTGTCGAAAGAATAGGATCATCTTCAACTGTTGATGCTCGCTTATACCCCATTCAACGACCCGCTAG
>Ga0316207_10000431_pt1 | contig 71088 bp, 64 predicted proteins | sample 6weekpyrite_MG_FD_204943 | JGI IMG/M metagenome (GOLD analysis project Ga0316207, IMG submission 204943) | Microbial mat bacterial communities from mineral coupon in-situ incubated in ocean water Damariscotta River, Maine, United States -... | ecosystem: Environmental > Aquatic > Marine >... | reverse complement strand
TGATACCTTCTGCTCGACCAAGTGCCTTCTCCACAGCTTGCATTTTAAACGATTGAGTGAATCTTGCTCTCATTTTTTACTACCTCTAAATAATTATTAGAGGCGACAACTAGCCTGACACAGGGGGGTTTGCGTATTGGTGCGTCGGGTATTTGAAAGGTGCTCGCACCAGTTAGATCATCATTCGGATGAACGCTGGTTAATTGGGTAATACTCTCCAGTTCAACACTACGCCAGTCACTCGTTGGTTCTGGATCGGTTGAGTTTAACGCTGCAACACCAAACATGTTTTCTTCGAACAGATAACCGATAAACGCATTACAATCCGAACTGTTCGTCGCATCGTCAATACAGGTATTTGTAAAATACCCATCGCCTAAATTCCAGCCATCCCATTCGTCTGGTAGTTCCTGTGTACCGTTACCGTTGTAGTCGCAAAACTCCTGTTCCAAACAAGATAGCATGGTATAGTTTTCCAGGCCGGCAGGTACGGCGGCTTCTATACGCTGATAATCAGCAATATAACTGGCATTACTGACCGCTTTATTTCGCCATTCTGTCACCTGTTCGCCGTAACTTGATTGTGTATCCATTTCATCATAAAGTGCCGGGTCGAAATAAGTGGTATCACTAATGTCAAATTGGTATGAACCAAGATCGAATTCGTTGGCATTGGGATCAATCATACCGTCGTTATTACTGTCATTATTTAAAGAAACAGCAAAGTGATTAAAACTGGCTGTGGCGGCACCTAAACCTTCTGCATCTACAACCGCGGCAGCACTAAATTCAGGTAAGTCCACCCCTGCAGGCAAGTTTGGAAATGGTTGCCCTAAAAATGTAATTAAGCCCTTTGCACTATAGCTTGCGTTGGCTCCTGTACCAGTTTGTTGTACATCTATTCGAAAGCCACCCATACCAGCACTATGACCTTCGCGCATGTTGAGGAAAATAATATTACTGGCGGAAGAAGCAGTGCGTGTAAAGTCGACACGAATGCCGGTTGGTGCATCGGGATCATCAGGATTGTATGGCATATTAGCCATGAAAAACTGACCTTGAATGTCATCACCCGATCCCGTCCAAGTAAGATAAAGTGTTTGTGTTTCACTTAAATCAGCAGGCAGTTCACTCCCGGGTGTTGCAAAAAATAACCAAACTTGATTGGTGTCACCAGTTTGCTCCAGTTGTGCATGGCTTGGTGCTTCAGGATCGTTGACATCAATGGGTAAGCTGATTAGCCCCTGATTAATCCACTCAACACCTTGGGTGACAACACTAGACATTATGAAATCTGCAAAACAGCTTTGTTGCTGAGACAAGCCAACCAGAAATCGAGTCATGCTATAGCCGTTACTCATGAAATCTGCATGGGGATCAAAATATTGTTCGCAAGCAGAAGGATCGCTTACAGCGTTATGAAGGTTTTGCTGAGTGTTTTGGATTGATTTGTTATCGCTTGAAGCAACAATACCCGATAATGTAACCGGTAGATTCATGGTTAATGGAGGCGCTGAGATATTTTTATTTATTTCTGTTTCTTCCAAAGTGGTGTCATCAGTAACACAAGCACTAACACTGATTGCGGTTAACGTTGCCAGTGAAAGTCGGTTAAATATTATTTTGAATGATTTGTCGTTGCTGCTCATAAACCCTCTTCTTATACATTTTGGTATTATTTGTATATCGGAGTTGCGGCAAGAGCCTTTAAATCAACATGGATTAACCGGTATATGAAAGACAAAAATTGTGATTTAACTCACGGTTTTCAGAGCTGTTGTTTTTGTGTAAACGTTGAAGTCTAAAGCTTAGATACTTTTTATTTCAATTCGAGTATTAACTGAATTGGCAATAAAGCATGCTGAATGTGCTTGTTGATGAAGAGAGTCGAGCAACGTTTTGTCGGGGGCTGCTTGGGCATCAAAGCCTATTGTTGGTTGCAATATCACACGGGTTATTGCAAGTTTGTTTTCCTGGTTTGTTTCAAGATAGCCCACGGGATTATCTCGATATTCATTAATCAATAAATCTGCTTTAGCAGCGAAGGAAAGAAAAAACAACATATGACAACTGGCTATGGACGCAACAAAAGCTTCTTCGGGATCTACATTTTCTGCTAACGAAAAAGGAAGTGGTACAACTGAGGGTGATGCAGAAGCAGGGATGACTTCACCGCCATCAAATACCCAGTCATGCGCCCGACTGTATTTGCCATCAATAAATGCCTGATTATCGCGTTGCCAAATTATTTTTGCTGTATGTTGTGACATAAATGTTATTTAGTTTTAGGATTTATTCTTATTTGCTAACCAATCGTCAATGATCTGCTGAGTAATATATAAGGGTTTGAAATCATATCCACCAATGATTTCTTTTGAGACTGTAATATAATCATCCAGTTCATAATTCAATGCTACATTACCTTTGGCATGCACGTGATAAGCGATAATTACTTGATTCATTTTTTCAAAATTATAAGCGCCGATAATTTTCGTTGTATCAACATGGAGTCCGAGCTCTTCACTTGTTTCCCTGCGAATCGCTATATCGGGTGATTCTGAAGATTCAAGAAATCCAGTGATAATTGAATAAATCTTCTTTGGCCACTTTTTATTGTGGGCCAGAATGATACCTTGGTCGGTCTCAACTACACCTGCAACAACCGGAACAGGATTGTTCCAGAATACATAACCACAACTATTATCCGGGCAGCTGAGATATGGCTTATTATCGACGTTTTTTGTAACCAGTTTAGTGGCGCATTTAGGGCAATAATGCATCATTATTTTTCTTCACTATGTTTTTGATATGTTGTTACAAGGGGAATATTTTTATAAGCGTGTAGGTGATTGTATCGTTTTAATTGTTGTGTGATTAAGTGTGTTCTGCCAAGTGATGTGTTCGATCATGACGTTGTTCAATGGGCTGATTTAAATATTCCCGTTTAAGAAGAGAGAATAACGTAACATCCACAAATCGGTTGTGTAAGCGCTCATGTTCTCGAAGAGTGGCTTCGTGTTTAAATCCTAATCGTTTGGCAACATTTTGGCTGCGGACATTATCAACAGCACAATAAATCTCAATGCGGTTTAAGGCGAGTATTTCAAAACCTTCCTTGACGATCATAGCAGCACTCTTAGTCATTAATCCTAATCCCTGGTACTGTTCGCTCAACCAATAACCAACCTGGCCAATTTTATTGATGGGATCTATGGGTTTGTAACCTGCTACACCACATAAAATATCATGATAAAAAATACCGCGATTTGGACCAAGATTTTTCGAAAATTGATCGAATGTCATTTGTACAAAGTTACTGACATCCGCTTTGCTTTTGGTGGAATCTACCCACGGCATCCATTGTTGCAAATGCTTGCGATTATTAACTACCAATTGAAATAGTTCGTTGATGTGTTGCGCCTGGAGGATTTCCAGTCGTAAACCGGATTCAATATCGATTTTAAGCACTGGTGCCATCGCCTTGTTTAAATCGGTGGATACTAGAATGTTTGGATTTCAATCCGCCTTTTACAGTGACAAAAGACCACATCCGTTAAATAAGCATACACGAAATTTCACGAGTTGGTGATTTTTTACAACGTGCGATATCGCTTAAAACAATGTAGGCGATTTACGGTGCGAAATAAAGTTCAGAATATATAAAACGGGAAAGCTTGATGAGGTGGGTATTAAAATCAATAGCTGCTTTTGCTAAGCAGCCTCCGGTATTAATCTATGATGATCATACCGGAGGACGCAAAATCATTGTTTAGGCTGCTAATAAAGGCAGAAAAACAAATAAGGTGAGTGTTAAACCAAATAAAATAATTGGAAGTGCAGTATTACCCATAGATAGCTCCTTAAAAGCTGAAAAGCGATTTTTATGTTATCCGAGTTACGTCAAGTGCTGTTAAAGCATCCGTGCAAGCAGCATCTGAGGTAGGTAAAACCATATCACTAAAAGGGAAAAATAAGCAAGCTGATGACCACAAAAAAATTATTGTTTATCGATAAAATAAATTAATGATATTGATGTGAATAGCTTAAAATAACATCAAAATAAACGATTAAATCACTAATGTATTACAAAAGTAAGAATAAAGCTATTAGCATATTTAATGGTATAGTAATTTACTCAACATTAGTTTTGTTCCAAATTCAGGCATGTTTTATTGAATTAGTGGCAGAATTTTTCAAGTATTTTATGCCATGCTGTCAATTAATTGTTGGAATGGAAAATTACAGGGAAAAGCTTATAAATGTTGCTTGTGACAATTGATTACAGGTGGGTTCCAAGACAAAGTTTGTTCTTTATAACGATGCTATTCGTTTTCCAAAGGAAACCGAGGTAATGACTGTAAATTTTTGCTATATCGCGTTTCGTTGAATCGGCAATTGCTTTTCGTTAAGGAAAATATTTCGATTGATAAGGCGTATGCGATCATTTGCATGGCTTCTTCACGACTATGGCCATTGTGGCAGTTAAACGTTGATAAGTAATGTTGGTTATGGGTGGCGTGTTGTCTTTTAGTTGATATTCAACAACTTCAAAGATTGCTTCTCTGGCAAACTCTACACGGTGTTTCATCCTTGATCCCCGTCTGTGTATTTATCATTATTCTATACATACTTGTATGCGTTTCAATTTAGCAAAACAATTCGCTTGTATCCATTTGTCGATGTTAAACGTTTCAGTGAAAACCAGCGTTAATTACTCTATGGAAAACATTACATTCAGAATTGTTTTTCTTTAAGTTTAGGATTTGAATTTACTCGCGTCAAAAATTAGTTGAATCTTGCTGATCCGATCGTGATTTATTTCAAAAAATTGCGCCATGGGTAGCGTTATTTGCTTTTTTCTGAACTCGTAAAGCAAACAAACTGAATCTTTGTTTTCAAAAATTTCTTGAATTGAATACTCCATTTCAACTGCAGGATTTTCTTTTAACGCATGGATGTATTCATCAGCCGAATCGAAAGTATATAACGGGCCGTAAAATTGAAAATCGGAGTGAAAAATATTGCGTAACAGTTCTGGATTTTTACCTGAGTAAAATATATCCAAGTAGGTGAGTGCTAGTGCTGTTGCATCCATTTTCATTTGCTCATGCGTGATTTCTTTGAAAGATAACATGTCTTGGTGAGAGCTGGCATGATGGGGGGCTTTCCATTGTGTATTCCCCAGTTTCCGCATTCTTTAGTATGGTGTTTTTTCAAAAGCGGCGACAGTTATCGCACTTTTTTTGTTTGATCCGGCATCTAGGCTCAATTTTCTTGAGCAAATTTTCGCAATTTTTGTTTGAAATAAGCTGATCTTAGGACTATCGGGCTTAAATTTTGAATATATGGCGGTTTAAGGTGTCTATATCGCACAAAAATGATGTAAAGGATCTATTTTTACCCTAAAAATCAGGTAGAATAGCGTCCTTTTTAAATCCGGGCGAGTGTGTCGCACTGTTTCAAACAGCTTCGCTTCCTCATTTGCCTTTGAGTCTATGAATAATTGATGATTTTATCATCAAAAACAAGGGTTTCCGGCCACAGCTTTACTATCAGGCGTGTCGTGACGCACAGGGCTCATCTCGGAAAGGCGACCTCCTGTGAATTTGCTGATTAGGTGGTCAGCAGAAAAGCATTTTTTATCAACTTTAGAGTAATAACATGACAGATCTATCTCATTACAGAAATATCGGCATATTTGCTCACGTAGATGCGGGTAAAACTACAACTACAGAGCGAATTTTAAAACTTACCGGTAAAATCCATAAGCTGGGTGAAGTACATGACGGCGCAGCGACAACTGACTTTATGGAGCAGGAGCAAGAGCGCGGTATCACTATCCAGTCTGCTGCTACCACCTGTTTCTGGAAAGACCACCGCTTCAACATCATTGATACCCCTGGGCATGTTGATTTCACCATCGAAGTATACCGTTCTTTGAAGGTGCTGGATGGTGGTGTTGGCGTATTTTGTGGTTCCGGCGGTGTAGAGCCACAATCTGAAACTAACTGGCGTTATGCCAATGATTCCGAAGTTGCACGTGTTATCTACGTCAACAAGCTTGACCGTATGGGTGCTGACTTCTATCGTGTTGTAGATCAAGTTAAAAACGTCTTGGGTGCAAACGCACTAGTCATGACTTTACCCATTGGTATTGAAGATGACTTCGTTGGTTGTATTGATCTTATGACTATGAAAGCCTGGATTTGGGATGATTCTGGCGATCCATTGAAGTATGAAATCGTTGATATTCCTGCTGAATATCAGGAAAAAGCCGAAGAATACCGTGAAATGATGGTTGAGATGGCGCTTGAGCAAGATGATGATCTGATGGAAAAATACCTGGAAGACGGTATTTCACCTCCTATAGAAGACCTTAAACGTTGTATTCGTAAAGGCACAATTTCTCTTGATCATTTCCCGACTTTTTGTGGCTCTGCTTTCAAAAACAAAGGGGTTCAAATGGTATTGGACGGTGTTGTTGATTATTTGCCAAGTCCTACCGAAGTTAAGCCTCAGCCAGAAGTTGATTTGGAAGGTGTTGAAACAGGTAAACTTGCTGTTGTTGATGCGGACGGTCCGCTTCGCGCGCTTGCATTCAAAATCATGGATGATCGATTCGGTGCATTAACCTTTATTCGAATCTATTCTGGAAAACTTGGAAAAGGCAGCAATGTCTTGAACACTTTTACCGGAAAAACAGAACGTATTGGTCGAATCGTAGAAATGCATGCTGACGATCGTATTGAGCTTGAAGGAGCTCAAGCTGGCGACATAGTTGCAGTTGTAGGCATGAAAAATGTTCAAACAGGTCACACCCTTTGCGATCCAAAAGATCCTGCAACACTGGAGCCGATGGTTTTCCCTGACCCTGTTATCTCGATTGCAATTTCACCTAAAGATAAAGCGGCATCCGAAAAAATGGGTATTGCACTGGGTAAGATGATTGCAGAAGATCCTTCGTTCCGTGTTGAAACAGACGAAGACAGTGGTGAGACTATCATTAAAGGGATGGGCGAGTTACACCTGGATATCAAGGTCGACATTCTAAAACGTACACATGGTGTTGAAGTTGTTGTTGGTAAACCACAGGTAGCTTACCGCGAAACAATTTCTCAACGTGTTGAGGACAGCTACACGCACAAGAAACAAACGGGTGGTTCTGGTCAATTCGCGAGAATTGATTATGTTATTGAGCCTGGTGAGCCTGGTACTGGTTTCGAGTTTACGTCAAAAGTTACTGGTGGTAACGTTCCTCGTGAATTCTGGCCAGCGGTTCAGAAGGGCTTTAAAGATAGCCTTGATAAAGGTGTTCTTGCGGGTTTCCCATGCTTGGATTTCCAAGTCACATTGATGGACGGTGCATACCACGCAGTTGACTCCTCTGCTGTTGCCTATGAAATCGCAGCTAAAGCGGCTTATCGTCAAACTATGCCGAAAGCTGGTCCTCAGTTATTAGAGCCAATCATGAAAGTTGACGTTTTCACACCGGAAGATCATGTGGGTGATGTTATCGGTGACTTGAATCGCCGCCGCGGTATGATCCAAGGTCAGGAAGCGAGCAGTTCGGGTGTGCGTATTAAAGCTGAATGTCCACTGAGTGAAATGTTTGGTTACATTGGTGACTTACGTACAATGACTTCAGGTCGCGGTCAATTCTCGATGGAATTTGCACATTACTTGGCTTGTCCGAAAAATGTTGCGGACGAAGTTATCAAAGAAGTTCAGGAACGTAACGAGAAGAAATAATTTCGTTTCGAATTCATCTCCGGGTGTAGAGATTTACTGCACCCGGTGATGACCTTCTGTTTTTAATTCAATCCTTCTTTAATCCCTTCTCTTAATAGCGATAGCTATACATCAGTTGCCAGCTAAATTGTGAGTGTGTACTTGTAACTTTTGGAATATTTGCGCCATCACCGGGATTGGAAGCTTCGATTTCCATGGCTTTGGTTAGCGATAAATCGACACTTGAGCTTGCGCCAAATGCATAACCAAATCCAGCTGTAACATGACTTTCAATTATTGCTGGAAACAAAGCATTCAAATAACTGTTTGGAACAGGGTTGGATGCATGGTTATAGCCTGCACGGACCGTAAATGCATCGGTAACTTTATACGCACCACCCAATGCCAGCACCGTTTGATCAGACCATTTTTGAAGTAACGCCATATCCATTTTCAGGCCAGCAAAGTTGCCATTTTTCGCTGGGTCATTATCAGCTTCAAATGTCATATTGAATTCTTCCATCACATCTGCCCAGCCAATGCGTTTGATATCAGCTGCCACAAATAATTTATCAGTTGCCTGGAAAGCCATACCGATACCGATAGTTGATGGCCACTGAAAGTCATTGACTGTAATTTTACCGCTGACGGGAATATCAATATCACCTGTGCCAGTTAGTTGGCCGCCGGTTAAGAGATTCAAATCGCCGTTAACAGCCATTCTCATGGTCGCATTATCAGTTGTTAAATCGTTCAAACGAGTTTTCGAATGATAACTGGCCCCCAATGAAAGTTTAGAAGTTAATTTCATTGTTATACCCAGCTTGCCAGCAAAACCAATGGCGCTAGCTTCCCCGGTGAAATCATTGTCATTGGAGAAATCAAAATAGGCATGATGTAAAGCGTTAATTCCAGTTCCACCAAAAGGTGCGTACATGCTACCAAATGCGTTAACCAAGCTGCCGGATGCATGGCCCATAGTTTGAGCAGACGGATTGGCAAGATTTTGAAATTGTGCCTCACTCATGGCCATTTGTAAGTCCATGCCAGCCCAAACAAAATCGAAACTTCCCCCTACTGTCAATTTATCATTTACATTCATTGTTAGTGGTAATATGGCGCGACCGACGCCGACTTCAGAGCGATTAACCAGCCCTTGGGATAAGGCGCTGTTATTACCTTGGCTAGGATCAGCCATCCAACTATTCGCATCATACTCTGTGCCCATACCCCCTTGGGCAAAAACACCTATCCCAAAAGTGATATTGTTTTTACGTTTTACCCAGCCTATAGCTGGCATATAAAAAGCGGTTGCGTTGGAATTTGCGTTTAACGGTCCTCCAGGTGTAGAAACTTCAGCACTTATGTCGGGCCCTAAGGCACCTAATGCAAAATCGAAACGATGATTTGACGACATTAGTCCTAGTGTTGCAGGATTGTTCATTACTGCTGCTGTGCCGTTGTCATAGGCGTATGAAGCGCCGCCCATCGCTGTTGCTTCTGGTCCATAACCTTCCATGTTCATGCCGTTTGTTGCCATAACATTTGTAGCTATAGTGCAGCCCATAAAAGCAAACAATGCTGAGCTAATATATTTTACACTCATAAATTACTCCTGAGTTACAGATGTAAAGTAGAAAAATATTTCCGATAATGGACTTCGCAATACATGCAATCGCTACTTGCAGAAAATACGCTAGTTAGCTTTTGCATTAGTCATGTGTTAGAAAAATAGATTCCTCTAAATTATTCTAGAATAAAATTTTCTTAATACATGTTTTCTACTATCTGATTTTATTTATACCTCTATTAGCATTAACGGCATTAAGTCGGAAGTTCAATAGCTGTAGGGAACTAAAACTGTGATGCGGTGATCATATTTAGTTAATGAGTTTTATAAATCGGCGCGGTGAGAATATCTTTACCTTCCTATTATTTGAATTAATATTCTGTTGATAAAGGAAGAATAATTGATTGAGTATTTGAAAAATTCATGTGGTGATAAAAAATTAACATGAATATGGAAGTGAATATCTACATTTTACTTATTTGTCGTGAGGGTTAATGAAGGTGTTATGAGTGAAATTTATTAGTTTTACGATGTGTAGCTTCAGGGTGATAATGTAAAAGGCCTTCAATTATACCAGCGCTATAATTGTTTTTTGCTAAGTACAAAAATTCTTGCGTGCTATTGTTTTGGGCAGTGTCGATAGCTATCTTTCTTACGTCTTCTGCGGCGTTACCCACCAATATTGATGGTATTTTACTTGCCAATACCGGTATATCATTTCCACTGTCACCACTGAAAAGTGTATCTCTGGTGTCATGGCCAAGTTTTTTTCGTAAAAACTCGATGGATTGCAGTTTGCCTGCACTGGCGGGGAGTATGTCCAATAAACCAATGGATGCGGGCTCGTCGATACTCCAAACTTGGTTAGTTTTAACCTGAGCAGCCACCAGGCGTTGTTGAATTTCTTCTGAGATTTCTTGTTGCTTGAGTTTTAAAGGTACATAGTAACTTAGTTTATGTTTGTTCTGTTTGGAAAACTCTTGCATTCTTAAATCGGGTAGATCGCCTAATAGCTTATGCAGGTCGACATAATTTTTACCATTCCAGTCTGCATCTATCGCTTCTTCCCATTGCTCCCAGGCTTGCCACTCGCCACTTCGTAAATCAAAAATGCGAGTACCCACATCCGTGATTACAAAGTCTGGTATTGGTATTTTGAAATTATTGATTGCCTGTTCCACTAAATGTTGATGCCGACCAGTAACATAAACCAGGCGAATATGTTCCTGCTCAACCAATTCACAAAATTTTTGCCGGGAACCCGGTGTTTCTGCTTGTGAACCGTTCGGCAACAATGTTCTATCCAGATCTGTGCAAAGCAATAGTTGCTTGTTAGTCATATTCACTCAATTCAGAAACGGTTTGTGGAGTTTTACAGCTGTTAAAGAAGTCATAATAATCTATTGCTTCAAGAATTCCATTGGCATAAGGTTGTTCCGCGAAGTAAATGCTTTCATGGTCGTGAAGTTTTAACAATTCTTCATTGTGTCTGTTACCTACAACGACGGCCAATGTATTTCCGCGCATCATGTCTTCATCACCACCAGAACCACCAGCAACCAATATTTTTTCCAACGGAATTTCCCATTTTGAAGCAAAGTATCTTAATGCTAATCCCTTAGATGCGCGAATGGGTAACACATCCAAAAATTGGCCAAATGATATCGTTACATTAACTGCCAGTTCGTGTTGGTGTAACAAACTGTTTATTTCTTCCCAGCTTGGTGCTCGAAATTGATTTATGTAGTAGCTGATTTTAAATTCGCTGAGTTCAGATCTTGGTTGAAGTTTTAACCCCGGCAAAGGATCAAGAATTCTGCGTACCGCTTTAGCCGTCCAATTATGATCAATGTGCCTCCGCCAGGCAGTGTCTTCTGTAAGTTTCGGTGCATAGTGGATAGCAGCGCCACCACTGGTGATGAGTATGTCAGGATCGGGAATATTATATTGCTTGATTATTTTTAATGCGGAATCCAATCGTCGTCCTGTCGCAATTGCAAATGTTGTGAGTTTTCGGTTTTGCCGAATCAGAGTGGAAAAGTTGTTTAATACAAGCGTATCGCCTAACAGGTTTTGATCCAAATCCGTCACGATGGCACGGTCGTGAAAAAGCATGGGGCGACGAGAGCGTGGTGCTGGTGCTTTTGCTGTGGTGCCTTTTATAATTTCATAAATTGCTTCCATATACTTATCTGCATGGGCAGGCCATGAGTAACATTCTCGAACACCTTTTAAGCCCATTGCAGCAAAATTTATCCAACTTATTTTGTCATTTAACAATTCCAGCAGAGTATCAGTAATATTTTCTGTATCTAACGGATCGATAAGTAAACCGTTTTTACAGTTGCTAATAATATCTTTTGGACCACCATCTTCGGTGGCAACAATTGGTAGACCAGTCGCAGCGGCTTCAATTAATGTTAATCCAAACGGCTCAGTTAACGCTGGATTTACAAAAATGCCAAGACTTTGTGCCGCTAGCTGATAGATGATTGGTACATCATCGGCGCGATGATGTTTTGGTAACGCAACTTTACCGTATAAATCGTAACGGTCGATGAGATAAAGTAACTCGGTTAAAACTGCTTTACTACCTTCTTCCATATCCTGAATATCATCTCGGTTACCGGCGATAATAACCAGATTTGCTTTGGATTGAAGTTCCTTAGATTCACCATATGCGGTAAGCAAACCGTCAATGTTTTTTCGATTATCTGGTCTCGAAAGTGCGAGAATAATGGGTTTCTTTTTATTATGTAGAAAACGACTAATGGTTTTTCCAATATCTGATTTCCACTGATTGTGTGAAGGTGGGTGAAATCGATTGAGATCGGTTCCTGGAGGAATAACACGCATCATTTCGGCAGTGTAGTGGTCATATAAGCCGTATTGTTTTTCGATTTCCTGGAATGTGCTGGTAATGATTAGCTCTGCGGATGCCAGTGTAAATTCTTCCGCTTCTATACGCTTGGAGATATTAAATCGTTTTTCGATTTCCGTTGCAGTGAATCCCGCAGCGAGTAGACGGCGAAATTTCACCCGACCGAGGGAGTGGCCTGTATGAATTAACGGGATACCAAGCAAATTACTCAAGCGGCTACCGACGTATCCCGCATCGGCATAATGGCTGTGAATGATATCAGGTAAACCATGAGTAAAAAGAAAATCATGAAGATTATCAGTGAAGGCATCCAGATGATCCCATAGCAATTCTTTTGCGATGTATTCGTCAGGGCCAGCAGGAATACGAACTATTTGGCAATTGCTATCGAGCTTTTCTGTTTCCTGAGCATAGATTTCACTGATTTCTGGATCTTTAATCAATCGTGTTATTAGATCGACCTGCCTTACATCTGGGTGTTTGGCAAGTGCTCTGGCAAGTTCCAAAACATATTTGGTTTGTCCGCCAGTATCGGCATCTCTACCGAGTTCCAGGTCATTACCACGAATGAGTCCGTGGATGCTGATTAAAACGATATGTAGTCGTTTATCTTTTACACTCATAAAGGATTTAAAAATTCTTTTCAGATTAATGTGTAACTTGAGGCCTGGATTTTTTAATAAATAGTTTAACTGCGCATTTTTCGCAAGTTGATGGAACTTTTTTGGCTGAATCTTGCATGGAAGTGAAGTTTAGATCACGAATTTGAATGTCAAAAAAAACTAATAATTCCAGCTTTAATCTCATTGCATTGAAAGTGAAATAATTCGACCCATTTTCAATAATACATGCGTTAAGTATAGTAGAGAAATAGTTGCTTTACGAATCTAGTTGATAGTATTTTTAATGAATCCTGCTTATCGCTTGTGAAATATTAATGGGGAAAGTGCAAGTTTATTGTTGTATACAGAGAGTTGAGGTGTTTTGATTGCTTAGGAGTTGTTGATTGTTTCATGAAGATAATAGTTGTTTTTACCTTTGCGTTTAGCTTGGTACATTGCGTTATCAGCGTTTCGTAACAATAATTCTTCGTTATTGCCATCTCTTGGGTAAATGGAGATGCCAATACTGGCTGTGATAAAGAGTTTATTTCTTCCGGCAGGTACTGAAAACGAAAGATTGGATATAATGCGTTCTGCTAACATATTTACGACTTGGAGGTCGTCAAGATCGTTAAATAAAATGACAAATTCATCACCACCCAGACGTGCTGTGGTATCGTCTTCTCGAATGCAGTGTTTTAAACCTTCTGCAGCTCTGATAAGTACTTCGTCACCCGATTCGTGTCCCAATGTATCGTTAATTTGCTTGAATCCATCCAGATCAATATAAAATATGCCCACTTGTTTTTGTAGTCTGCGAGCCCTGGCGAGGGCACCACGGAAACGGTCGAAGAAGAGCATGCGGTTTGGCAATGTGGTCAGTGAATCATAATGCGCAAGTTGTTCAAGGCGTTCTTCTTGTTGTTTTTGTCGTGTAATATCTGAAAATATAATGACATAATGAGAATGTGCTTCTTGTTCACCTCTCACTTCGCTAATAGAAATAAGGACAGGCAGGTTTTCACTGTTTTTATGCTTTAGCCAAAGTTCGCCATGCCATTGACCATTTTGTTGGAGTGCAATACGAATTTCTTCAAATTTTGGTTTACTTGCTTCGCGAAATGAAAGTATGCGCGGGGTATGACCAATCAATTCTTCGTGTGAGTAACCCATCAGATTACTTAGCGCATCATTGGTATCGAGTATGCGAAGCCGATAATCCAGTATAATAATTCCCTCAGCTGCATTTTTAAACACATTTTCAGTAAGTCGTTGTCTTTCTTCCACGTGTTTTCGTTTGGTAATATCGCGAGTTGCTGCGACTGCCTGCATTTCGCCATCTTTATGCGTATAGGCTAAGCTGATTTCTACTGGAAACTCTTTTCCCTGTTTGGTTACAGCAAGTAGTTCTCGACCTCTGTTATCAACGGGGCGAAACTTCGGGTTTTTAAAGTAACCATCGCGTAAACTACCATGCCCACCTCGAAATCGTTCAGGAATTAAAAGTTCAATGGTGTGACTTTCGAGTTCTTCACGTTTATACCCAAACATCTTTTCGGCCTGGGTATTTGCCCGAACAATTTTACCTGTTTTGTCAATAATCAACCAGGCATCTGGTGCCGATTCGATCAATTCTTCACTGTACTTTTTGGCATTTTCAATTTTTATATTTGCGTCCAGTAAGCGCTTCAAAAAGTTTATGATGATAATGCCAACTAGAATGATGAGTGGTATGGATATAGCCCCCCAATTCAAAAAATAAATGGTACTGTGTAAGGCTTTATCCGTCTCCTTTTCCTTAAGCATACTGCGGTTAACTGAGAAACGCGCTAAAAAGTCAATGGCATCGAGTGCAGGCTTGTCGTTTACTTGAACATGAACTTCAATTTGGCGCGGTGTATTGCCTTCCGAGACCAATCGTTTAGCAAAGGTGTATTTGGAAGCATATATATCAACAATATGTGCAAGCTTATCCAACGCTTTTATTTCTTCTTCACTAATGTTTAGATTTTTATAATCGTTAATCGCGTCATAGGTGAGGGTCAGGTTCTCATCGATAATCGGAATCAGTTCATCATTCTGGTGCAGAATAAAATTTTTAAAATTATGAATAAAACCACCGTAACCAAAGTTGGAATTGATTTGGCTTAGGTCATATGAAGCTTGAGTAGCTTCATGGTTGAAATTGATCCAAAGGTCTTCAATTTTTGTTACTTGTTGAATAACAGTGTAGCCATACCAAACCAGAGTGCCACAGAGTAGTGATACCAAAACAACGATATATGCGGCTGAAGTTTTAAAGTTCATGATATTTACACGCTGTAATTACCAAGTGGCCCGAACTGGCTTGGTCGCATTTGCGTTGTCATCCCTAGGTTTATTCAATATTACGTTACATAACTTAATCGTATTTTTTTTGAAAAATCTTGAATTTATTTGCATTTAAAGCTGCGATAAGGTGTTTTATTGTGAGTCTTTTAAATTAGATCTAAAAATGAGTGGGGCATACTTTCTTTGTTTGTGAAGAGGGTGTGGAAGAGTGTGAAAAAAGTATACCGGGGCCAGAATGGCCCCGGTAATTTCTATGTTAAGCCATATTCTTCATGACTGTGCTGACACGTTTTGCATAGTCAGCATCTGCCGCTTTGAATTGTTCCAGCATACGTTTCTGAACACTTTCTGTGGCATGAATCAGGCCGCCAGCGATGTTGTTGACCAGTTGATTTTTTTGATCTTCATTCATTAATCGATACAACATACCTGCCTGCGTGAAGTTATCCTCATCCTGAGTATCATAAGCTTTCACCCATGCTTCACCTATGATGGGCATTGCTGGTTCAGCTACTTCAGGCACAGGCGCAGGTGCGCCCTGGTTAATACGATCATTTGGGTAAAAATTCACGCCACCACCCTGATTGTTATCGTTACCAAATGCGGCTGGCATACCTGCCATGGCGCCATCACGTTGATAATGATGAACAGGGCAGCGGGGTGCATTAACAGGCAGTTGATTAACGTTGGCGCCAACACGATAGCGATGTGCGTCGGGATACGCCATTAAACGTGCTTGCAACATTTTGTCTGGCGAGGCACCGACACCGGGAACAAGATTGCTTGGGCTGAATGCTGCTTGTTCGGTTTCAGCAAAATAGTTTTCCACGTTTTTATTCAATTCCAACTTACCAATTTCAATCAATGGAAAATCGGCGTGTGGCCATATCTTGGTTAAATCAAACGGATTGATGGCATAATCTTTTGCTTCAGCCTCTGTCATGATTTGCACTTTTACCGCCCAACTTGGGAAGTCGCCTTTTTCGATGGATTCATATAAATCGGCTTGCGCGCCATGTGCTGGCATTGTAGAGGCTTCATCATTGGTCAAACATTTGATTCCCTGATTGGATTTAAAATGCCATTTTACCCAAACGCGTTCGCCATCTTTGTTCCAGAAACTCAGGGTATGCGAACCAAAACCATGCATGTGACGATATGAGTAAGGTATGCCGCGATCCGACATCAAAATTGTCATTTGATGCAATGACTGCGGACTATTCGCCCAAAACTCAAACATGGCTGCCGGGTCAGGTACATTAGAAACTGGATTCTTTTTTTGTGAATGAACAAAATCAGGAAACTTGATCGGGTCACGTAAAAAGAAAACCGGTGTGTTGTTACCAACAATATCCAGATTACCTTCTTCAGTATAAAACTTTACAGCAAATCCACGCGGGTCGCGGGCATAGTCACTGGAATCCTGGCCTCCACCGACGGTGGAAAAGCGTAAAAATACCGGTGTGACTTTACCTTTAGCTTGCAAAAATTTTGCAATACTGTGTTTGGACATGTCTTTATTTAGAGTGAATTCGCCGTACGCACCTGAACCTCGTGCATGTACAACCCTTTCTGGAATGCGTTCGCGATTAAAATGCGCGAGTTTTTCAAATACGCGCCAGTTATCGAATGTTAACGAACCGCGTTCGCCAGCAGTAATACTGTTTTGATCTTCTGCGATGGGTGCGCCGTTGGCTGTAGTTAATGGACATTTGTTTTTGCTGCTCATAACTGTCTCCTTGCTTTGTAATGTTGTTTATGTGTGTAACTATAGGTGAATGTAGGCGATTAATAAAATTGATTTAATTAAGCGACTTAATAGTGAAAAACTAACGCACCAGAAATACATATGGTTATCAAGCAGATACGGTATTCGTTTAGAGACTCGAACAGGGTATTTTTCTGGGAATAATAAACTGAAAAAGCGCGCCTTTGTCCTTAGCGTTCTCGGCCCAGATCTTTCCATGGTGAGCCTGAACGATACGGTACGAGATGCTTAATCCCAAACCAGTACCGCCTGCGCCGGTTTTGGTTTTACTGCTCTGAATAAATTCATTAAAGATGCTGGCCAGCTCTTCTTCAGGGATACCGGGTCCTTGGTCTTGAATAGAAATTCGCAGTGCAGGTACATTGCTTTTGTCATCCATTTCTAGATTGGTACTCTCAACTGAAACTTCAATACTTGAGTTTTCAGGGCTAAATTTAATTGAGTTACCAATGATATTGGTTACCACTTGTTGAATACGTGTTTTGTCGAACTCTGCATTATCATCGACATCTTCAGAGCTTAAGTTTAATTGTATATTTTTTTCATGAAGCATGGATGACAGCTCCGATTGACAATGCTCAATGATGGGTAACAGAGCCTGTTGCTGAAAATGCATTTCCATACGACCGGCTTCCAGTTTGGAAATATCTAACAAGTCATTGATCAAAGCTAAAAGTCGATTACCACTAGTATTAATATTAGTGAAATAGGTGGGAATTTTTTGATTTTCCAATTCTTTTGATTGTTTACTGCCAAAGTTGGAAAAACTTAATATGGCATGCAGTGGAGTTCGCAATTCATGTGAAATGTTCGCGAGAAATTCAGACTTTGCCTGGTTGGCCTGTTCGGCGGCTTCCTTAGCAAGCAAAGCTTCATCGGTGGCTTTTTTCAACTCAAAAGTTTTTGAATCCACCATAAATTGTAAATTATCGCGATGTTGTTGCAATTCATCTTTTGTTTGGTTTAATGAATCGTAGGCCTTTTCCAGTTGTGAAGTGCGAGTGATTAAATCCTTCGATCTTTCCTCAACCAGTTGTTCGAGATGTTCTCGATATAAGAGTAATTCCTTTTCAGTCTCTTTACGTTCAGTTATATCAATAAAAGTGATAACCGAACCTAATATTTCTGTATCTCTGCTGATCGGGTGAGTCCAGTACTCTACAGAGAATTGACTGCCATCTTTACGCTTTAATGTTTCTTGATCACTGTGTCCGGGATGATTAAGTTTAGTGTACGAGAGTAAATCTTGACTGTTTTCTGTATTTGTTCTTTTCTGATTAGAGATCAGTTGATTAATCGACTCATTAAGTAATTCGTCTTCGCTATTGTAACCAAGCAATCGAATACAAGCTGGATTGGCAAATATACAAAGTCCATTTGCATCAATCCCATAAATCGCTTCCGCTGTTGAGTCCATGAGTAATTGAATTTGTGCCTGACTTTCCTGCAGTTGGCGGGTATTTTTTTTGACGGCATAAACCATGTCATTAAATGCTTGAGCAGCCAGCCCAACTTCGTCTTTATACTTAATGGGGATGTTTGTATCGAAATCGCCGCTTGCCACTTTAACTGCAGACTCCGATAGTAGCTGTAGATTTTTCGTGAGATATAGGCCAATAATGACTGTGGTGATAATCGTGAGAATGACTTCTGTTGAGGCGATTAAAATGCTCTGGTTACGTGCATGAGTAATTGCTGAGTCCATAACTGCCAGTGAAAATCCAAGAGCAACTTCTCCTTGTAAGCGACCTCCAACAATGATTTTTTTTGATACATCAAATATTCCATCATCGACATCAGAAGGTTTGATGTCTTGAACTGGTTTTGTTTTGGGAACATTTTTTCCCAATTCGATAACCGAATTATTTTTATGACCGTAAACAATCAAATAAGAAATTTCTGTGTGTTTTAACAAATCGCTGGAAAATTCTTCCAGGCCGGCATAATCTACCTCGGCCATAAAATTACCTGCAGCGGATGAAAACTGATTTAAAATACTCGTGGCAGTGTCATTTAAGCGATCGGCGTGAGTTGTAGAGATCGTATGTAAATTATTAAATACAAGCACACTTAACATGATAACTTCAATCATCACGATGCTGCTAATAAGTCGAAATCGCAGGGATGTAAATAATCTAGTTTTCACGATGGATTAGTCAAGCTTTAGATATTTTAGTGCCCAATCGAGGTCAGCATATTCGGCGGATGTCGCCTTCGTAATGCCTGGCCAGCGCATAGTTTTCAATATCTTTTTACCGGCAATTGTAGAATCAAGTCCGAGTAAAGCCTTCGTGATATTTTTAATTTCCTTTTGTGATAACCAGGGTGCAACACTGATGGGCATATGTGGTACTCCTTTGGTTTTAGCAATAATTCGCATATTGCTTCGAATTTCTTTGTTCGCTCTTTTGTAAGGGGGTAACATTAATGATGCTGCATCGGTGATATTTTTGTATGCTGATAGCAGGGAAGCATTGTGAGTAGGTGTGGTTATTAGTGTTAGGTCTTTATCTGGATTTAGTCCCGATAGAAATAAAAGCTCTCGTGTTAGCGCTGTGTTTAGAGCTAACGGGTCTGTCGTGGAAAGTGTACGATTTTTCAGCTCTCTAACTGAATTGATTGAACTCTCTTTATTTACCGCAATTATGGAAACCAGTTCAGGAGCGGCAATTCGCACGACGACTTTGTAACCGGCTTGTTGCTCTGCAAGATAATAAAAGTGTGGCGCAGTAAACAATATGTCGTACCGCTTTTCCGAATTACTACGCTGCATGAATTTTTTATAGTTTGGTGCAGTTTCCAGGATGATTTCAACGCCCAAGCACTCAGATAAAAAATCACTTAATGGTGAAAATCGTTTTATGAGTTTGTGTGTGCTAATGATTGGAAGCACACCAAAAGTAAGTGAGGCTCTTTTTTCCTGCGTTGAATTCTCAGCGTTTGCAGCATGAAGAGTTATAAATAAACAAAAGATTAAGGAAAATAACTGTTTTGCTAATTTTGATTTCATATTTTTTATTCTCCTATGCGCACCTTATTTCATTATCGGTTTACCGCGCCATAACTTGATGATGTCTATGCAAGTTTCCATATGTAATCTGAATAAATTTTACGGTCATTTGTCCGATATGAGTGTCACAATCTATCAATGAGAGTCATAAGAGAGTATTCAATTGAACCACGCCATTTATTCCACCCTTTTTAGCGAAACCGATGATGAGGCAGACGATGAAGTTCGAGAAATTGTTGGCAATTTTGTCGAAAACTGGTTACCGACAACGGAAAAAAAAATCCATGATGCGTCGAGTATCGATGATTGGGCACAAATACAATCTGCTATACATGCTGTAAAAGGTAGTGCAGGTGGTTTTGGTTATATGCTAATGACCGATTTAGCAAAAGATATTGAGCTGGCAATAAAAGCTGACGAACATTCAAAAGCGAGCGCTTTGTTAGAGCAGTTCCATGTGATGTGTGAGGGTATTTATACGGGCTTTAAAAAGCAAGATTAAGTCAGATTTGAATTATTAGTTTAGAACCTGCTCCAAACGACTAACCAGTTTGTTGAGTTCATCATCTACTTCCAGGCCCTCATCATAAAGTGAGTTAGCTAAGTTAGCTGCATTTTGAATCAGATCCATGATTTTTATTTCTTGAGATTCTCCCAAATCTAATGAAACAAATGCTTGCTCGATATCTATCACCAAATTATTCATAATTCGGCTGCTGGATATTTTGTTTTTATGATTTTTTTCATCAATATGGGTTAAGGTTGTACGTGTTGCGTCTACCAAATCCAGTAATGTTTGTTGCTGTTTCTCAATAAGTTTTTCATCAATTATGCTGCTTAAACGTGCTTCCGCACCTTCGATAAGTAAAGCAACATTATCTTTATGACGCCCATACAAATCTGGATCATCCAATGGCATATTCTTTACTAAAACAGAAATGTGTGGGAAATTATATGCGGTACGTGCACCAAAATCATAAATTCGTTTTTGGATTTTTAATTTATCTAATACAGATATTTCTAAGGGGCGGAGTATGCCTTCTGAGTCGACATGTACAGTTTCTTCATCATCCCAAATTTGCATGACGCTTTTTAATTGATATTGATTCAGGGTTTCAGCGACTGATTGCCCTAGTTCCTCAAATGTTTTGCATTTGTGACAACTACCAAGGAAATTTAAAACTACTCCTAATTCTGCAGACATAGTAATGGCAGTTATGGCGCCCTCGGTTGCAGAAGATAAGTCCTGTTTTAGTTTTTCCTGGGCTTGTTTGTTTTTTAAAGCAACATCGATTTTTTTGACAAGCTCTTCAGCCAGAAAAGGCTTAACAATATAATCATCGCCACCCGCTTCGTATCCAGCGACGCGTTCTTCAATATTATCCAGTGCAGAGACAAAAATTACGGGAGTTTCTTTTGTTGCATTGTTTTCTTTCAGACGTCGACAGGTTTCATAGCCATCAATACCTGACATTTGAACATCGAGCAATACCAAAGCCGGCTTGATGTCAGCCATTTTTTCTAAACATTCTTCACCACTGGCTAGATAGCTCAAATCGTATTTGTTTTTTAAGGCCAGCTTGACCAAATCAAAGTTCACAGACTGGTCATCTACGGTGAGTATGAGGTTCTGAGCTGTCATTGTATTTCCATCGGCATATTTCAATCAGAAGTTGCTGAATTATCGGTATTTCGAGCTTAATAGTTTAATTAATCGGAATAGATAAGTTGGCCTTGATAATCAAAACTTGGATTATGTATTTTGATAAATAAATATTCAGAAATCATTGCTTGTTGTTGATTTTGATCAAAAGTGATTAAAAATCCATAAAAAACATAGACATATTGAATTTAAACGGCTCGTAACACGATAATTGACTCAGTAACACGCGCATGACATGATGTTCGGCCAATATAGGCATGGTGAGTTATTTGTTTTAACGTGTAATATTTAGACAATAACTCGCTTATCTAATGGACGATTATTTCAATGAGGCACAGTATGTACAAAATAAAAAAAGGATTGTTTGTTTCGTGTATCGCTGCGTTATCCGCGTTTAGTGGAGTCGCTTCTGCGCATTTTCAAATGATAATTCCTTCAGATGATATGTTAAAACAAGGGGAGTCACGTAAGCTTAATCTGGATGTTCAGTTTTGGCACCCGTTTGAAGGAATAGGTATGAGTATGGCATCACCAGTGCAATTTGGCGTGCTGGCTAATGGTAAAAAGCTGGATTTGTTGGGAAAACTCAAAGCCAGAAAATATCAAGATTTAAATGGTGATATGTTTGATGGGTTTAAAGCAAATTACAGTTTTCGCAAACCTGGTGATCACATATTTTACGTTGAACCCAAGCCCTATTGGGAACCTGCAGAAGAATCATTCATCATCCACTATACTAAAGTCATCGTGAACGCATTTGGCATGGAGCAGGGCTGGGATGAAGCGGTCGGGTTTAAAACTGAAATTATGCCACTCACGCGACCTTATGGTTTATATACCAATAATATTTTTCAGGGTGTGGTTATGTTGAATGGCAAACCCGCACCATTCACTGAAGTGGAAGTGGAATATTATAATACAGAGACTAAGGTTCAGCCGGAAGCTGATCCCATGATTACACAAGTGGTTAAATCAGATGCTAACGGCGTCTTTACTTATGCAATGCCCAAAGCTGGTTGGTGGTCATTTGCTGCATTAAATGAAGATGATAAAACCATGACGCATGATGGAAAAGAATATCCTGTGGAAATTGGTGCAGTGATTTGGGTGAAAACCCACGACATGAAGTAATGATAAATTACTTTTTAATGTGAATGATCGTGATCTATGCCGTGTGGATGCGCATGGTCGCCGCTACTAGGCATAGATTCACCCGTTGTGGTCATCGTCAGCTTACCATTTTTGACGCCACGTGTGCTCGTCAACTGGTTGGCAAGATCCTGTAAAATATGTGCTTTGCCATGCACTACCAAAACTTCCAGGCAGTTATTATGATCAAGATGTACGTGTAAAACCGAAATAATTTTACCGGGAAAAGAATGCTGAATATGTGTAAGGTTTGCAGATAAATCCCGCGTATGATGATCATAGACAATGGTGATTGTGCCAACTGTTTCCTGGTCGGAATCCCATTCCTCATTGACCATATTTTCCCGAATCATGTCTCTAATAGCTTCTGAGCGATTGTTGTAACCTTTTTTGGCGATTAGTTTGTCAAAATGGGTGAGCAAATCACTATCAATTGATACACCAAATCTAACCAACTCCGACATGAAGACAACCTCCGATAGCGTATTTGAAATGTTGCAGGAAATTCCTGATGACTATTTATAAAGCGATGAAAAAGTTCCCAAAATTTCACAAAGTGCGATAAATATCACAATAAGCGCAAAACTATCGTAACACCAATTGACTTAACCGTATCACGAAATTACTATATGTATTACGAATTTTATTTTTGTAATACATGCAAACGGGGCAGGAATGAATTTAAATCAGGGAAAATCCACCTTTCAAGGACGTAAATCACGATCCGCTGGCATGTTATTGTTTCTTGTCCTGTTTATATTTTATTCATCTAACGCTTTTGCTCACAAAGTAAATTTGTTTGCCTTTGCTGAGGGCGATACTGTCTTTGTGGAAGGCTATTTTGTTGATGGTAAAAAAGCCAAAAATAGCGAAGTGACAGTAACGGATAAATCCGGCAAGGAAGTACAGCGCGGCACAACGGATGCTGAAGGGCAATTCACTTTTAAAAACCCTGGTGTAGGTGAATTACATATTGCGGTAGATGCTGGCATGGGCCACAGAGCAGAGTTCCAGCTTGCGGAAGATGAGCTTTCCGATACCAATTTAGATGCTGAGTCCGATTCCAGCAGTGCGCAAGATAATTCAACAGCACAAAGTGTAGGAACATCAGCCCTTGATCAAGATCTATTGCGAGCAGAAGTGGAGCGCGCAGTATCAAAAGCCATCAAACCTCTGGTGCGTAATATCGCTGAAATGCGGGAAGAAAAATCATTGGCGGAAATTATTGGTGGTATCGGTTTTATTTTCGGTGCCATGGGCGTGTTTATGTTTATAAAAGCACGCAAGGAATTAGAAAAAAACGGCTGAACGTATAAGAAACGACCGTTTGGTCGATAAAGTATTACTTTATTGTTAGCGTGGTTTTCGTATTCATAACTTGAAAAACCAAACTGCAAGACGGGGATAGTGGGTGGCCATAATTTGCGGCCGGATAATAAATAAGATTGTGAAAAAAGGAGTCTGCCCGTATGCACATATCTGACGGCATTCTTTCAGCGCCCGTTTTAGCTGCCGGTTTTGCCGGTACTGTCGCATTGGCTGCAATAACCTTACGTAAAATGGACATGGATGAAGTTCCCAAGGTTTCAGTTATCACGTCTGTATTTTTTGTGGCATCACTGATTCATGTACCCCTCGGCCCCAGCAGCGTACATTTGCTCCTACTTGGTTTAGTGGGTGTGGTGCTTGGTATCAGAGCATTCCCAGCCATCATGTTAGGTGTGATCTTACAAACCATTCTGTTTGGGCATGGTGGTGTAACCGTCATTGGCGTTAATAGTGTTATGCTCGGCGGTGGCGGTTTATTTGCCTATTTTGTCTGGCAGCAAAGACATCGATTCAGCTTCAAGAAAAACGAAGCGATTTTTGGTGCATTAGCTGGTGCTTCGGGAATTTTGGCCTCCGGCATTATTCTTTCAATTTCGTTGGTAACCACTGGCGAACACTTTTTTGCCACCGCAGCATATACCTTTGCAGCTCATATTCCCGTAGCAATCATAGAGGCCATTGTGGTCGGCGCTTGTGCCAGTTTTCTGGTTAAGGTAAAACCTGACGCTTTGGCCGGGCAGCGTATGCCCTTAGTTGCTACGCATGCCGCCGTGGCATCAAATGAAATAAAGTGATGCCTTTAATCCAGGCTTGAAACGGAGTGCACTATGCCACTGGATATTGATCGTTTTGCCCATCTTGAGTCTTCCATTCAGCGTTGGGATCCTCGAATAAAAATATTTTCTTTGGGTCTGTTTGTTTTTTCTGTCGCAATCATCCAAACCTTACCTATCGCATTGTTGGCTTTAGGTGTCGCACTATACTTTTTACGTTTGAGCGGATTACCATTGGACTTTGTTAGCCATAGTATGAAGTTCATCATTTTTTTCCTGTTACCATTTTTTATCATTATGCCGCTCAGTTATCCCAGCAGTAGTGATATGCACTATCATTTATGGGGATTAACTCTCGCTATTGAAGGTTTGCGGCTGGCAACATTAATATTCATTAAAGCGGTCGCGATTGTGTTAACCACATTCGCCATGTTTGGTTCTTCACGATTTGATGTGTCGATGATTGCCTTGCAGCATTTACGAGTGCCTAAAATGCTGATCCAAATGTTATTGTTCAGTTATCGTTATACTTTCGTGTTTATGGAAGAAATGCGTCGAATGCAAATCGCCATGAGAGTACGCGGTTTTGTTTTACGCTCGGATATGAAAACCCTGAAAACCATCGGTAACTTTGTTGGTACTTTACTGGTGCGAAGTTTTGAACGCTCAGAACGTGTTTATAAAGCTATGCTGTCAAAAGGTTATCAAGGTGAATTACACAGCACGGTAACTTTTTCTGCAGACAACAGTGATTATGTGAAATGTGCGCTGGTGCTGGTAACGGCGGTGGCGATATTGACATTGGACTTTTCCGGCTTGTTTACAGCGGCGAGCGTGGGTTGGTATTGATATTTCGATGATGAATTTAAACAGTTTTATATGCTTATTAAAACTTCAGGCCAAAACCTCAAGGGGGCAGTGTGGCTGATAATATTGCAATAGATGTAGACAATGTATTTTTTACCTATCCCGATGGGCATGCGGTGTTAAAAGGCGTTTCTTGCCAAATCAAACACGGTGAAAAAGTCGCATTGATCGGCCCTAACGGTGCGGGCAAATCTACCTTCATGAGTTTGTTGAATGGGGTATCGTTGGCATCCGGAGGCAAGGTGAGTATTGATGGTCTGGAAGTGAATAAAGAAAATCTGGTCGATATTCGTCGTCGTATCGGGATCGTTTTTCAAGATCCGGATGATCAATTATTTTGCCCAACTGTTTATGATGATGTTGCCTTTGGTCCATTGAATTTGGGATTAGCAAAGGATGAAGTGGATGCGAGAGTTGCGGAATCTTTATCTCTGGTCGGTTTGGAAGGCTTTGATGAGCGCTCTTCTTATCACTTGTCATTTGGTGAACGCAAGCGTTTGGCTTTAGCTACCGTGCTTTCTTATCGCCCGGAAATTCTGGTGTTTGATGAGCCATCTACCAATATGGACCCCTTAAATCGTCGTAAACTCATCAATTGGTTAAAGTCTTCAGATAAAACTATTTTGCTTTGTACTCACGACCTGGATATTGCATTGGAAGTTTGTGATCGTTGTTTTTTGCTGGCAAATGGTGAAATGGTTGCGGATGATGTTGCTTCAAAAATGCTTTATGACAAGGAATTGCTTGAGGAAAATAATCTGGAGTTGCCTCTGGCTTTAATGACTCATGAATTATTGCACGATATTCTTCATGAAAAAGACATGGATGAAGATCATCGTTTTATCATCGGTGAATTTTTACATGCGCACCGCCACGCGCACGGGCCGGATGGTCATGTGCATTTTCACTTGCACTCACATCCACATGATTCGGATCATGTACATGATGATTCCGAAACTGTTCATAGTCATCATTTACATGCAGGTGAGCATGGTGAAATTGTACACGTACACCACGATCATAGCCATGAAAATAAGGAATCAGAACAAGCTGACGCTCAGGATAAAACGACAAAATAAGTTTTATGTCTAAAAATCTATTTGCTGTTGTAAATGTTTCGTCATCAGCTGCATATTTTTCCACGACAGTTTTTCAATTTCGCTGTATTCAGTCAAGCTGCTAATGCGCGAAGTTTTATCAATAAAATAACGTTTTGCACAGCGCGGAACATTTTTGTCTGCGAGTTTTATTCCACGCAGATTGTTAACCGATTCACAGGTTTGTTTTTTGGTGTAGAAATCCAGATCCCAGAGAAATGTGAGTGGAATTGGAATAAAAGAAATTTTACGCATAAAAGAATAATCAAACTGCCACAAAGCCTTTATGTTGTCTGCAGACATTTCCGGTGTGACAATTATTTTGAGTTGTTGATCGTTAAACTGAACACTTCCCCAGGCGCGAGAGGTCAGCAATTGGCCGATTATCAGTTTTACAAATCCGACATTATTTTGTAATGCCGGTATATATTTTTCAATTAAACAATCAGGGTATAAGCAGTTAGGTTCCAAGGCATGTCCGTCAATTTGAATGTTGCCCACCAGTGTTTCATGACTACCAGGAATTCTCACTAACCAAGCGCGTGTGTTATTGGGATTAAAAGCGGGAATAATTGGCGTGAAGTAACGACTGCGTTCATCTTCTGCATACAGCCCTACAAAGCGTTTTACTTTTTTTGATAAATAAAAAATGTTTTCATTAATGTTTTTATCACCGCTTACTGGATCGATGGCGATAATGTTAATGTCCCGAATTTGTGTTTGGTCTGACAATTGTTTTGCAACAAGCATGGCTAAAACGGCACCACGACTCCAACCAACCAGATTTAAAATGATTTCCTGATCATGATTTTCAATAACTTCATTGATAAAATCTGTTGCTTCATCCAGGCAGGTTTGCCAACCGCGAATTTTGAGAATGCTATGACTGGGGCGAGTTTTTCCGAGTAAATCAATCAAGGGATTTTGACCTGTGCCAATTCCGTTAATGAATTTTTTATCCTGTCTGTGTGTTTGTGTTAGTTGAGCATGATGCAATGTGGCTAACAATTCCGGGCGCCAGAAGCCGTGTAAACCGAAATCAAAAACAGCTTTATTGCCGTTCCACCAGTCAACAGTAGCACCTGTTCCAGCGAAATACAGTGTAACCGTACGCGAATCGGATGCGACACAGTTGGGTAAAACAAGAATAAATAAGATAAAGGTGGAGATTAATTTTAAAAAAGGCATGAAAGATTAAGAATTGTTTTAAAAAAAGGTGCTTCATGACAATAACATGCAGCCCCTTTTTTTAAAACAATTAGCCTATAAACAACAACAGCAAATAGTTGATCCACAAATAGTTGGAAACTGATTTTGAAGACACAATGACCATCCATGGTGTTTGACGCCAACATCCGTGTTGGCGACACTTCAAAATAAGTCCCCAACCATTTGTGAATCGCTGATTAGATTGAAGCTAGACGGGTTTCCGCATTTTGTAACCAGCGTTTAATGCGGTTGGAATCGCCAAACTTGCTGAGTTTGCCCCAGGAATTTAACAACACGATGATCATTGGTCGGTTGGCGATGGTTGTTTCCATGACCAGGCAGTGACCTGCATCGGCAATATAACCGGTTTTACTTAAACCGATATCCCAATTCTTGCGTCTCACCAGGCGATTGGTGTTGAAAAACTCCACTTTCCAACCAGCGCGCAAATCCGTTACATAACTTTTTCCCGTGGTGGATAATTCACGGATTAAAGGATAGTTTCCGGCTGCGGCGACCATTTTTACTAAATCCAGGGCTGTGGATTTGTTATCGCTGTGCAAACCTGTGGCATCTTTAAATCGAGTATTTTTCATGCCTAAGGATCGGGCTTTGGCATTCATGGCACGAATAAATGCCTTACGTCCACCGGGATAGGTGCGAGCCAGAGCTTTCGCCGCGCGGTTTTCCGATGCAGCCAATGAAATTTTTAACATATCAAACCGGGTGAGTATGGTGCCATAACTTAAACGTGATTTAGAGCCCCGCAATCTGTCTCGGTCCTTACGTTTAATGGTGATTCTTTCATGCATATCCAGTTTGCTATCGATGATGACCATCGCTGTCATGACTTTAGTTAAAGAGGCAATAGACATTTTTTTGTCTACATCTCTGTCGAACAAGACGACGCCTTCTGATTTATCCATAACCAGTGCAGTACTGGAGCGCAGGAATAATTTTCGGGGATTAAGTTGAGATTTCAATTCCCTGGCGGTTACGGTTTCCTCAGATTCAGATTTGACCTGTTTAACTGAAGCATCAATGAAATTGGTTTTTTGCGCGCGGTCAGCAACGGCATCAATATCCTGTGTTTCAGCGGAAACATTACTACAAATAAGGATAAAACTGAGTAGTAAATAGCTTTTTGTTTTTTGCATTAGGTTTCACATAATCTAAATTAATAATATCGACAAGCAAGAAATGTGCTGGTCTCAAAACTGCGAACATTGCCACTATTTTTAATGATATCGTATTACACGGCTATAGTCTTTAATCGAGTATTTTAACAACAATTATAAGTTTTATAGATCAATTAACTGATTGTCCCATGAAAATTCTATTGTTATCTGCCTATCATGCCCACAGTCACCGCTACTGGTGCGAGGGCCTTATGCAGCATTTTCCGGCATATGACTGGACATTGCTTAGTTTGCCAGCGCGCTATTTTAACTGGCGAATTCGAGGTAATAGTTTGAGCTGGTCATTTAATAATCGGGGTGTATTGCAAAATAACTATGATTTAATCATTGCCACTTCCATGACCGACTTACATGGTTTATTCGGATTTTTACCAGAAATGGCTCGAACACCCAGTCTTTTATATTTTCATGAAAATCAGTTTGAATATCCGCTGTCGGAGAATGCCAGGGATAATGTGGAGCCCAGACTGGTGCCGATTTATAGTGCTTTGTGTGCTACGCGTGTGTGTTTTAATTCTCATTATAATTTTGAAACATTTATGCTGGGCCTGAAACAATTGTTAAAAAAGTTACCTGACCATGTACCTTCGGATATTGAAAACATGATTAAATCGAAGTCCCAAATCTTGCCTGTTCCGATTGCGGACAACTGCTTTTCCACTGCACGAGAAAATAAAAAACACTTTGCTATCGTTTGGAATCATCGCTGGGAATACGACAAATGGCCGGAATGTTTTTTTAGTGCAATGCGAATACTTAAAGATTCTGGCTGCCATTTTAAATTGCATATTTTAGGGCAGCAATTTGACAATATCCCCGATGTTTTTAGTGATGCAGCTTCGTATTTTGCTGATGAAATAATACATTGGGGCAGGGTAGATGACGAACAAGCTTATCGAAATGTTTTGCGTTCCGCACAGGCTGTGGTGTCAACGGCAATCCACGATTTTCAGGGAATTGCGGTATTAGAGGCTGTGGCCTGTGGTTGCATACCTGTGGTACCTGATCGGTTGGCTTATCGCGAATTATTCGCTGAACAATATCGTTATGCCAGCTGCGAAAATGATTTGCCACAACAAGCTGAGATTTTGGCAAATTACCTGGAAAAATTGTATGCGAAATTCCAACAGAAAAACCTGGACTCAGCACCAGATATATCTAGTCTGAACTGGTGTAAAATGACAGCGGAATATAACGCACTTTTTGAGCAGGTTTTGAGTGGTTGAAGATGCAATAAAAAACTCACATAATGATTTTTCTTAGAGCAGCGTATGTTTCATGGGGATAAATATGTTTTCGTTTGCGAAAAAAGCACAAATGGTTTCTGCAACAGAAGCCTTACCCGGCAGGCAGGAAAGCATGCCAATCAATAACCAGCATTTCGTGAATGGCCATATTATCAAGGCGCCGTTCCCCTCTAATTTACAACAAGCCATGTTTGGCCTGGGCTGTTTTTGGGGTGCGGAAAAGCAGTTCTGGCAATTGCCAGGTGTCTATACTACAGCTGTCGGATACGCAGCAGGTTTTACTCTTAATCCAACTTATAAAGAAGTTTGTAGTGGCTTAACTGGCCATAACGAAGTTGTATTGGTGGTTTATGATCCGCAGCTGGTAACTTATCAGCGTTTATTGAAAACTTTCTGGCAATCACACAATCCTACACAAGGAATGCGTCAGGGAAATGATGCGGGCACGCAATATCGTTCTGGTATTTATTGTTATGATGAGTCGCAATTGTCTCAGGCCTTAGCTTCACGTGAGTCATATCAAACATCATTAACGGATGCTGGCTTGCCGGAAATTACCACAGAAATTCTTGAAGCACCGGCGTTTTATTATGCTGAAGATTATCATCAACAATATCTGGCTAAAAATACGGATGGTTATTGTGGCTTAGGCGGTTGTGGTGTGCAATTTAACGAATAATTTAAAAAACTTCTGAATAAGTCATGTTGTTGTCCAACTTATTTGGAGGCTCTGAAAGAAGACGACTGGGAATAAAAACAATGAATATTTCTTATCAGGATATCGTAGATTATTGGTACAGCGAGCAAGTTAAGGCGTTATGGTTTAACTCTAACAAAGCATTTGATGAAGAATTGAAAGAGCGTTTTGAAGCTGTTTATCAATCCGCTGTTAATTTTGAATTGGATCATTGGAAAGATGAACCGCAAGGCGCCTTGGCTTTAGCCATTTTATTTGATCAAATTCCACTGAATATTTATCGCGATCAACCGGAGAGTTTTGCCACTGAAGCACGTGCCCGTGAAGTGGCAGCTTATGCCATTGACAAAGGTCTGGATGAAAAACTGACAAAAGAACAAAAAGTATTTTTGTATATGCCCTATATGCACAGTGAAAATCTGGATGATCAGGAGACCGGAATTCGCTTGTTCGAAAAGGCCGGCTTGATGGAAAATGCCAAATATGCAAAACATCATCGAGCAATTGTGGAAAAGTTCGGTCGATTCCCTCACCGTAATAAAATATTGAACCGCGAAAGTAGCGAGGTAGAGTTAGAATATCTCGCATCTGACGAAGCGTTTTTAGGATAATTCATGACAAAAAAAATAATGATACTTCGGCATGTGGATTGTGAGGGGCCGGGATACCTGTTAGAGGTATTGGATCGTAATCAACTGGTTTATGAAATTGTTAAAATTGATGAAGGTGAGCAAGTCCCGGATTCCCTGGATGATTGCCTGGCGCTGGTCTCCATGGGCGGAGGAATGAGCGCCAATGACAACTTACCCTGGATTCCGCAGGAAATGGCGTTAATGCGAAAAGCAGCCGCACAAAAAATACCCATGCTCGGACATTGCTTGGGGGCGCAGTTGCTCGCAAAAGCACTCGGTGCAGACGTGTTTGGCAATTCAATTAAAGAAATTGGTTGGTTTAATGTGCAAAAAGAAAAAAATGAAACAGCCGATTTCTGGTTAAAAGATTTACCACCCGAATTTGAGGTGTTTCATTGGCATGGCGAAACGTTTAGTTTACCTGACGGAGCCACTAATATTCTTTCTAGTGAACACTGCAAAAACCAGTGTTTTGTGTTAAATAATATTTTAGCCTTCCAGTGTCATATTGAAATGACACCGGAATTGATCTCAGAATGGACTGAGCGTTTTGCTGATCAAATCGATACTGAACAGGAAACTGAGCAGTCACCCGAAACTATGTTGCAAAATCTTGAATCGAGAGTGCAAGTGCTTAACAAACAAGCAGATGTTATATATCAACGTTGGATAGATAGTTTTATTGCTTAGCAAACTGCTGAAAAACTCTCATACGATACGGCGTTTACCCTCAGAGTGGCGCTGAGGAAAATACATGATACGTTATTTGTTACTTATGTTTTTATTGGCAGGATTAACAGCTTGCGATTCGGGTGTTGATGACACCACGCTAAAAATCGCGAGCGATAAATCCGCAGCAGAGGCCTTATCCATCGCTCGACAAAATGGCTGTATGAATTGTCATAATGTGAACAACTCGATTATTGGCCCCGCTTGGGTGTTGGTTTCCGAGCGATATTTAACATCACCCGACGCGCGTGATTATTTAATTGAAAAAGTGAAGAAAGGTGGCAATGGCGCATGGAACGAAATTACCGGCGGCGCGAAAATGCCCCCACATGAAAACCGTGTCTCACATGAGCATATTGTTCAAATGGTAGACTTTATTTTATCTCTTAAAAAATAGAAGCAGGAATCATGAATAAACATTTTGTAATTTCAGCACTGGGGCAGGATAAGCCGGGAATTGTTAATTCCCTATCGAAAAATATTCTGGATTTTGGTGGCAATATTACAGACAGTCGTATGTCAGTGTTAGGTGATGAATTTGCGTTGGTCATGCTGGTTACTGGTACTGAAGAAACGATCAGTCATATTGAAAATTCTTTACCTGGTCTGCAGGATTCTCTGGGATTGACCATCATCAGTAAGCAAACAGACGCAAGAATTTCTGAGGAAAGGCGTTTACCTTACTGTGTGAATGTGGTCGCGATGGATAACCCGGGTATTGTTCATGATGTCACAGGCTTTTTAAGTAATCGCGGCATTAATGTGGAAGAGTTAAGTACCAGTACTTACTCTGCTGCACATACAGGTACGCCCATGTTTTCATTGGATTTGAATATCAGCCTACCTGCTGATGTGAATATTTCTCAGCTACGTAATGATTTTCTGTCTTTTTGTGATGGATTGAATCTGGATGCTAGATTGGAACCGGTTGTAAAATAATTTGCAAGTTCCCAGATTAATGGTCGGATGTGATTATTCACACCCGACCATATTTGCTGTTATTGTTGTTGGCGTTCTCTTTCCTTTTTTGAAAGACGTACCGCAACGATCACTGGTAATACCACAACAAAAAATACCGCAAGCCCCACTACAACGCTCGAGGGGATGCTGTCCTTGTTAGAAATATTCACTAACAATAAAATTACGCCCACAGTCAGTACGACGTAAATGAGTAGTTGTTTTATATCTTTCATCTCATTCTCTTGTGTTATCTCAGATTCTCATTCCGGGCATGAGCACAGGCCCTTAGCTTTGCAAAATTATGCGTCATTTTGGCATCATTAACAATTGTGAACAGCATTTATTAAAAATATACACTCAAATCCATGTTTTTCCTACACTTATTAAACAAATTCGACTTCATCTAATAAATATAATCCCCTTTAAATGCGAGTGGTTAAAGTCATTTATGCCTATTATTGGTTTTGAGATAGATATCAGTTAGATCTGGACATAAAAAGCTAAATTCATGTCAAGAATTCAGCGAGTTTGCCGACAAAAAGATACAAGTGCACCGAGAGTTTGGGTACGAATCCGTCAGCTAATCAGTCCAGTATGGGGCTTGTTGAGGCAAATAGCTAACAACTTATGCGAACAAATGACAACTTTCATCAAATTGGCTTGAAGCGATTTCAAGGTATAACCGCCATTGGTTTTATCATTACGCTGGTATTAATGTTGTTTTTAGCAGGAAGCAATTATTACAACATCAGCTCCATGAATCAATTGATGAATAAAATTCTCAATGAAAATAACCGCAAAACAGAACTCATTGGCGAACTAAGATATATTGCGCGTGAGCGCTTGCTACAGCTCTTCCAAATTGCGGAAGAAAGGGATGAAATTGATCAGGATTCATTGATTATTGCTCACAGTAATTTAGCGGGTAAATTTATCGAATATCGCGAGGAACTCACACAATTAATCGATACACCTGAAGAAGAGACTATAGATCAACGTTTAGATGAGTCATTGATAAAAGCTCAACCGGCACATAAGCAAGTGCTAAATTTTATTAATCTGGTCGATGATGCAACGTTATCCAAAAAACTGATTCGCGCTTCACAAGCGCAACAAAAGGTTATTCAGGAATTGGAAGCCTTGATGAAAATACAAAAAAAACACAACAACGATCTTAACCAAGAAATTACCTTTTATATTGAAAACTCCTATTTATGGCCAGGCGTTATTTCATCATTTGTTATCGTAGTCGGAATAATTATTAGCTTTCTGGTTTTTCGCTTTGTTACTCATCAGCATGAATATGTTCGCGGTATGAATGATGAGTTAATGAATTCCAATCAGCGATTTGTTGAAGTTACCCTCGAAGCAGAAAAAGCTAATCGCACTAAAATGGATTTTATTGCCAACATGAGTCATGAATTACGTACTCCCATGACATCCATTAAAGGTGCGCTCGGAATGTTGGGTAGTGGTATGATTGGTGATATACCAGATGATGCTATGGAATTGGTAAATATTGCTGATTCCAATTCGGATCGCTTGATGGGGTTAATTACCGACGTATTGGATTTTTCAAAAATTGAATCTGGTGATCTTGAGTTGGTTATTGAAGATGTCGCACTCAAGCAGGAAATCAGTCGATTTATTGCACCTTACCAAGTTAAAGGTCAAGCGAAAAACATTGACGTCAAAACACACTTTGATAGTGATTTACCAGAAAGTGTTCGGGCAGATATTCAGCATATCAAACAAATTTTAAGGCAACTCCTAAATAATTCATTGAAGTTCACTGAGCAAGGGGTGATTGAATTAACAATAGGTCTTACTGATAACCATCAGAACTTGAGTTTTTCGGTGAAGGATACAGGGATCGGTGTGAGTGAAGAAAAAATTTCTGATTTATTTGAAAGTTTTGTTCAAGGCGATGGGTCGTCTACACGGAAATACGGTGGTACTGGTTTGGGATTGGCGATTTGTCAACGATTGGTGGAGGCGCTTAATGGGGAAATTGGGGTGCACACCAATCTTGGTGAAGGTAGCACATTCTATTTTTCAATTCCTGTTCAGAATCAACAAAAAGTTGCTTGAATTAAAGAGTCTTTGGTTAAAGTTATCCGGCGAGAGATACCGGTGTAAAAAATAAATTGCATCATCCAGCTCAAGCAGAGGCTTCCTGAGCTGAGTTAAAATCGAGGGGATTTTTAGTTTGATTTGCGTCTTCTCGACGTTCTAAAATATTTCTCATTCTGATAAAACATCTTATCTTGTTCACCTTGATACCAGCCTGGTACACCCAATAATGGAAATGGATTGAGCAATCCTGGTTTTAATCTTTCCTGGTTTTCTATCCACTGACATACAGCGTCATCTATCCAGGCCAATTTTTGTTGTAGTGGCCATTGAAAAAAAGTTTCTTCTACAGATAATAATATTGCATGTGCAGTCATGCCAATATAAGGATTTAATGCTTTTTCATACATGGCATGACCAAAAACAAAGCAGTCTATTTTGTTAGAAAATAAATCTGCGTTTTCCAAAAACAATTGTTGCCACTGAAACTCCACGATATTTTCAAAAAGCTTAGGCTCATTGGAAATAATGACAATACCGCATTCGTCAAAAAGCGTGAGGAAGTTTTCTGTTGATGTCCGCTGTTTAATCGGTGGGCTGTGTTTTAAACGTTGTTTTGCTGACTGGAAGTGAATATCATTGATGAGCGATTTAGATTCAGGAAAAATTTTCCAGATGAGCACTTGGAAGAAGTCGTGCCAGTTATTTAGTCGGGTTTGTACTTCACCCTTTAAAAACACTCTTGGCTCATAATAATCTTCAAATTTTTCACACTGCTCGGATTGTGATACGAATTGAATGCGCTGTTGATTTCGATTCAGAATGTCTGATTTGATCAAATTTTGATAATCATTCAAATCTGGCCAGGCATCAGGTTTGATAGACATTTGTTGATAGGTTGGAACAAGCGCAGAAAATAACGGTGATTGTCGATAAAAATCAGCTTGCCAGATATTTGGGTCGAATATACTCATGCGTTTCATAAAAAAATAAAATTGTGTTACCTGCTTCTAAATAAAATTTAATCTATAGTTACTGTCAACTCAGCATATGTCATTTGGCTGAGTTTAAATTAGAAGCAGCTTGCGTTATTTTAACATGAGTTGCGCAACGAATCAGCTGTCATTCCAGCTGGCATTACGCTTCATATGTCCCCATTGTGGTTTATGACCTTTTAATTCCTGGAACATGGCGGTAATACGCCAAATACTGTTTAATTGTCGATAACCAATATTTTCCACAATTGCTGCAAAAAACAGGATGATTACATACCAGGGTTTTGAATAAATATGGAATGACATTTCTTCTAATAAAACGGCCACTGTAGAGAGCAATACACCAAAACCAATGGCGATAAGGAAGAAAATTATCGCTACCTCAGCTGAAATATAACCAAATGTAAAACCCAATATAATGGTAGTGATACCCAGCAACTCGACAAACGGACCAAACCATTCGAAAATCAACATATAAGGCATGGCGACCCATCCCACAACACCGCCATTACGATCAAATAGCAATTCCCTATTTCTCAGTAAACTTTCGGATAATCCGCGTTGCCAGCGGATGCGTTGATTGCGTAATGTTTTCAGGTCTTCGGGTGCTTCTGTCCAACAAATGGGGTCGGGAACAAAGGTGATTTTGTAAGCTTTTTTACGCTTTCGTAATACCCGGTGTAGGCGAACGATGAGTTCCATGTCTTCGCCGATGGTATCAGTGCGATAACCGCCAACCGATACTACCGTTTCTTTATGGAATAATCCAAATGCACCCGAAATAATCAATAATGCATTTAATGGTGACCAGCCCAAACGGCCAAATAAAAAAGCGCGCAAATATTCTGCTACCTGAAATATGGCCAAAGGATGTTTGGGCAAATTGGCTTCGGTAACAAAACCTTTATTTATGCTACAGCCATTGGCGATGCGAACAGTGCCGCCGGCAGCAACGGTTTTTGGGTCTTCCAAAAAGGGTTGGACAATTTGTTCCAGCGAGTTTACTTGCAATATGGAATCAGCGTCCACAGCGCAAAATAAAGGGAAACGCGAGATATTTATGCCGGTGTTAAGTGAATCTGCTTTGCCGCCATTTTCTTTGTCAACGACTCGAAGATTACGATATTGCTTGGATATATAAATATTTTTAACGTCTTTGGTTTTTAATCGATCTCGATAAGCCTCTGGAAAAATCGTGAGGTTAAAGTGTTCAATCAAAACGTTCATTGTGTTGTCGGTGGAGCCATCATTAATGACAATGATTTCGAATTCTGGATAATTCATTTGCAATAAAGCCAGAATGGAGTCGACAATAGTCACCTCTTCATTATAGGCAGGTACTAACATGCTAATGGGAATTTCAAGGCCAGTGTAAACCTTGGGGAGATTATTAACGCTGTGCTCTTCCATGTATCGTCTGATGCTAATAATAGATAACGCGTTGAGAATCAGATAAGCACCATGCAAGGCAATAAAATAGATCGTAAAAAACACCTGAGAGAACTGAAAAAAATCACTTATCATGACGCCAGTTCCTTCTCGGCAAGCACCTGGTCGAGTATGGCTTTGGCGAATTTATCATTATGTTTGCTACGAATACTGTTGAGTCGTTGTGTGTCAATAAACGGTAGCTTGCATAATGATTGCGCGGCGCGATAACGAACCCACCATTGTGGATCCGAAAGCATTTTTTCTAAAACAGGAATATCTTCTTCAGCGCCAATATTACCCAAAGCAATTGCAGCATTAACTCTTACATGCCAGCGCGCATAAGTGGTAAATTCGCGAACGATATCGATTGCAGAAGGGTCATTGAGTTTTTGCAGACATAAGGAGTATAAGTGATCATCGTGACTTTCGGTGAGAATGCGTTTGAATACTTTGGACGCATTCTGACAGTTTAACGCGTTAATATATTTTAATATTCTCGGTAAATTATCTTTACTCGCATTATCGCAAGCCTCAGTCATTAGTTCGCAGGCTTTGTAGTTATCGGTATCCTTGAGAATTTTTGCGATCATGCTTGCAGGCCAGTCAGAACGTTTAATTAATATTGGCAACAATTCCTCCAGCGCTCGATCGCCATCAATTAAAATCAATGCGCGATACGCTGCCATGGATAAAATGGTCTGATCAGATTGAGCGATACTGGCTAATAATTCCCAGGAAGATTTTACTCGCATATTGCCCAGTGTTACGATACCTGTTAATTGAATTCTTGGGTGAGATGAAATAAGCATGATTGCTGAATGTCGATGAATGTCCAATCGAGCTGCAATACTTATCAGGTTATCGTGAGATATGCCTCCCAGCTTTTCATACAAACTATTCCACTCTGCGATAAAATCTTGCAAGTAAGTTTTGTTGAGTCTTGGAAGTTTGTTGGGAGTATGAGCAATGGACTCCATTAATATGGGCCGCCAGATATTAAGAAACTTTTTGCGTTTGATATCATGATAAACCAGTTTTAAACGCATAAAAATTACCGAGATCAACACCAATAACACAACACCCGCGACATATTTCATCAGGCTAATACTGGCATCCAGTGTAATTTTAGAAGTTATATTGAAGTCCAAGAAGGATTCCATCTTTCTTGTATGCCTTTCCCTGAATATGATGACTGAGCGCGTAGATTAGACTAAATGAAGAGTTAAGATAAACTTTGCCATCAAGACTATAACTTTTGATCACGTAAATGGCTTCTTTTTTATCCGTGTATTCAAGCTCTTTGCCTTTTGTAAAGGAAAAGCGAACGAGACTAAAATCACTGATGTAATACGATAATTGCAGACTGGCGCTGAGGGTGATGTCATTTTTGTTCAGTGCCACGATAAAACCACGAATTTTCGGTTCCCATTTCCCCCAACGTTTGCCAAGTGAGAAGGATGTTGTATCCGTGGTAATTGTTTCAAAGGATTTGTGTTGCCATTGAATGTCTGTACTCCACTGGTTTTTTAACGGCAGTGCTGCACCTAATTGAGTTGTCCAAGCGGGTAAAAGTTTTTGACTAAAACCCAAAGCAAGACCTGCGTTAATGAAGAACTTTTGATATTTTGAAGAAAGATTTACGCCAGTCATTCCATCAGTTAAACCAAAACGTTCTTCATGATCAACGAAAACCGTGTAGGAATACTTGTTTAAGCGATTTCCAACAATGAGACTGTATGTCTTCCAGTCGGGTGTTTTATTGTCCAATTGTTGATGATGATAAGAAGCAACAATAAACTTCTTTTTATTTTTTTTCTTTTTAGCTACAACAGGCTGCTTTTCAGCTATTGCTTGTTTGGGTGGTTTAAATTCTTCGGCTTTGAGGTGACGGTGGCCAAACTTTTGGTAAAACTCATCATTAAGCTGTTTCGCTAATTGCAGATTGGTTGGTTTTTTACTCTGTACTAAAAGTTTTAATTGGAATTCCCACAAAGCTTGATAGTCTGGTGAGATAATCCTGGCTTGATTTAATGTTTTAATTGCGTCGCCGGTTTTTTTTTGCCAGCTCAGAATGTGGGCTTTGCTAAATAAGTAATCGGTGTTTTTTGGCGAATCAAGCAAGAGTTGGTTTAGCAAATCCATTGCTTGTTGATGTTTACCATTCCAGGCAAGTGTTCGGGCGTATAAAAATTTTACTTCTTGGTTCTGAGGTGTTGTTATTAATTGTTGCTTCAGAATCTGTTCTGCGGTGTTCAGGTTTTTGGAATTAATTTGTTCCCATGCTTTTTGTAGAGCATCGTTTTCTGCAAGCGCGAGATTGCAATAAACACAAAACAAAAAGCACAGAACAAATTTAGTATCACCCATGTCATCAAGCTGCTCGCTTCATCAGCATTTTTAGACGAGTGATTAGCTCACCTGGCTGAAAGGGTTTAACCACATAATCATTCGCACCACCTTCCAATGCTTTGATGATGTCTTTTTCTTGAGATTTTGCTGTTAACATCACGATGGGCACTTCTTTCCAGTCGGTGTTATTTCGAATATGTTCAATTAACTGGTAGCCATCGTAATATGGCATCATGATGTCAAGTAAAATCAATTTGGGTTTATTTATTACAGCTATGGCATCCATTGCTTCCTGACCATCATTCGCCACTTTTACCTTAAATCCCTCACGCGTGAGCATGAAATTCAGTAAATAGGATATTTGATCATCGTCTTCAGCAACGAGAACATCGAATTCTTCTTGACTCATAATATTTCCTTCCAAATTTCCATTTTTCGCCTCACTTATTGAGAAAGCTGCGATTATTAAAGCCATCCTTAAAGGGGCGTAGTTGCAACTAATTTAGCGGTAGGTTTTTAGGAAAATTTAGTTTTTATCTAGCCATTGATTGTTAATTTTCTGCCGTCTGGCGTCAAAATTAGCAATCAATTGGGTTAATGAGTCTGTTTTAATCCATTTATTTCCGTAGTGACTATAAATTGGGGATTTGCAAGCCAGATTTTTACAAGGTTTTTGTAAACCACATCGCGTTTTTACAAATTGAGTTCTTCATTTAGCTGATAAAGTGCCGAGACAGAACGATATATTTTTATATGGTTCTCTATGGAAATCAGGGTTTTAACAATGAAATTTCAAAAATTAATACAATCGGTATCGGTTTTACTGCTTTTCCTCTTATTAAACGCTTGTCAGTTAGCTTCTGAATCAGATGAAGATAAAAAAGTAACTGTTGAAAATGATGAAGAAGTGTTAGCTGAACGTGTTACCTACAGTGAAGAAAATATTGTTATTGAATCTGAGGAAGAAAATACGCTTGTTTCACCTAAACCGCTTGGCAAGGCAGATGCCAGTGCAATTACCCTGACACTGGTTGCGGAAGTTGAACCACCAGAGTTGGATGGCGAAACACTCCAGGCCACAGAAATTCGCATCAGTGGCAACAAAGCGTTCGTGAGTTACAACGTTGCCGGTGAGGTATTTAAAGGTGCCGTAGAGATTTTTAATATTACCGACCCACTAACACCTGAATTGATTTCCAGTGCCAAATTTTCTGATTCCGATGTAAATGGGCTGAGCATTCATGGTAATGATTTGTATTTAGCTTCGGCCAGCAATAGTTCGGATTATGCCAGCCCCGCCATTCTTCAGAATATTAAGATCACTGGCGGTAAGTTATCGAGCGATATCAACATAATCGATTTACCCAGTTATGCCGCGACTGATGTGGATGTTTCTGGCAATTTTATCTATGTCACTTCTGGTGCGGATGGTGGTTATGTCAGTGTTTTTAAACAGTCAGATTTAACACTTCATAATTCTTATGCGGTGGAAGATGCACGCAGCGTTGATTCAGACAGTAAAGATATTGCCGTGTTAGCTGGCACAAACGGGGTGGATGGAGTATCCGCAAAATTAGTGACATTTGATCCTGATTTGGGTGAAATACAGGATGAGTTTGAGTTGACTGGTGCAACCATCAAACATGCTAAATCCACTATCGAAGTTAAAAAAGATAAGGCTATTCTTGCCATGAGCGATGATGGCACCCAAGTGGTTTGCCTTGCCACTGGCGATGTAATCCATCAATTTGATTTACCAATTGTTGATGGCCTTGACGAAACATTAACGGTGGCCAATGCGGCCACGGCCTATAAACGTTCGATATTTATGGCGAATGGTGAAGCGGGAGTTTATGTGGCTGTTAATAATGAAAATCTGGATAAAAAAGGCTGTGAAGTTGACGGCCTGGCTCTTGCTGGCAAATTGCAACTCAACGACATTTTGTTAGATGACGCGGGTGAGCGACAATCGATAAATCATATAGTGTATCGACACGACATGCTGTTCATTGCCGCAGGCCTGGGTGGCTTAAAAATAATCAAGGTGGATGACAGTATTGCCACAGATGACATGGATGATGAGTAATAATCAAGCTGTCTTGTTGGATTAATTGAGAATTTTTGTCTGAACCACGGGTGAATAAATTTAACTAGAAATCAGCAAAGCAGTATATGATTGGCAATTTTCAGGGTATTTGTTATACAATGTTTTTCTATTAATCACTTGAAAAACAAGAATAATCGTCTGAAATATCAGCAATTGATTGACTTGTGATACTGAGTGTTATACATTTGTATTACATACTTCGTTGGCAGGGCATAAATGCATGCTTTTGCCGTAATTTTATACGAAATTTGTAAGAATATGTCTAACATTTATATGCAATGTGAGTATCGTATGTGTACTCATATTGAAAAACTTCAGGAGATAACAAATCATGAGCGATACAGAGAGGGATCGAGCTTACAAACACGGCGCAAAAATGCGAGACAAAGCCATGGCGATTGCCATGAAGCGCAAAGAGGAATATCTTGGCGCGCGTGTTCCTAAAGCATTGAAAGATCGTGTGATTAAAAAAGCTGAGGAAATGAATATTCCTGTTTCCCTGTTAATTCGCCGCGTGTTGGAAGAAGCATTTTCTGATGGCTCTGAAAAGCAAAATGAGTGGTCATTTTTAAAGTCCCGCCAGGAAGCTCCCGTGGAAGAAGCAGAAGTTCAAGCCGATAAATTTGACGATGTAATTGGTTGGAAAAATATGGAAGTGAACCAGGACCGTAGCTGTGAACGTTGTCGCGAACCACTACCCAAAGGTACGGTGGCCGAACTGGGATTTTCATCCACAGGTACGGGATATGTAATCGTTTGTCATCAATGCAAAACCCAATTAACCAACACTTAACACTCATATTCATTTTTCTTTTGTTGATCTCGCAGGCAGTGTTTGGTGCTGAGACAGTAAGTGATATTGATATTGAATTGCCTGATGATCTGGATGCGATGCTTGGTAGCAGCGCACCGTCCAGGCAATTGTTGGGTGGTTATATTAAAAATGAAACCGCCTATCGATTCGATGAACCTCGTAGTTTCACAAAAATCCGCAACTCAATCGGATTAAACTGGCAATATCTGCCGACACAAAAAACCCGTTTTTATACCTCCGTTTGGGCATATTATGATCATGTCTATGACTTGTTCAATTATGACACCATTGCTGCGCGAAATGTGCGTGACGAAAAAGAACCCCTGGTTTTTCTTGAGCAATTAAATAAAGAAAAAGATGATAGGCGCACCGAATTGCGCGAGCTCTATTTAGATATGTATTTCGATAATCTGGATATCCGTATCGGTAAGCAGATTGTGGTTTGGGGTGTGTTGGAAGGAATGCGCATCGTGGATGAAGTAAATCCTATGGATTTTCATGAGCTGATTACGCCCGAGTTATTGGATTACCGTATTCCATTGTGGACCTTTAAGGCAAACTATTATGCTGGAAAAACCGGCTACGAATTTATCTGGATACCTGATCTTGTTTTTCATCAACCTGCGGCACGTGGATCTGAATGGGAATTGTTTCAGGTTTTAGATACAACCACTAAACCTAAAAGTTTTGAGCCTGAGTTTTCTGAAGTGGGTTTGAAAGTTACCCGAGAAATGCTCGATGCTGAAATTTCACTCAGCTATTTTTATACTTGGGATGATTATCCAACAACATTTCGTGTGGTTTCTCTGGAAGACGTGCAAAGCGCAGAACCCACACAGGAAATTCCTATTTTTCCTACCTATACACGCATGCATATGTTTGGCAGTACGCTGACCAAAGAAATTCGTGGAGATATTTTAAAAGCTGAATTTGCATACGTAAAAAATAAATATTTCGCCATTGTTGATCGGTATAAAGATGGTTTTCTTACTGATGATGGCGATGTGCAACGTGACCATATCCGTTGGGGGGTGGGTTACGATTTCAGTTTTGCTGGTGCTGATATCAGTCCTGCCGTTTCCCAAACAATTATCTTGAATTACGTCAGTTATATTCTCACTTCGGAATTTGATACCACGTTTAATCTGTTTGTACGTAAACCCATTCCTAAATATTCAGCCGTGTTCAGTATGTTATTTATACGTTTAATCAATTTTCAGGAAACCTATGTTAAACCCAGAGTGACGTTTAATTTAACGGATCATTTTCAAGTTACCCTGGGCGCAGACTTTTTTATTGGGCAACGCACCTCTTTTGGTCGCGAAGCTGATGCTTCAGCTGATGGTGGTTTGGTTACCCCTGAGCAACGGGCACGATTTTTAGGTAATTTTAATGAAAATAAGCGGGTATCTGTGGAGTTTAAATATAATTTCTAACTTTTTGGAACACTGTTTTATGCGTTTTTGTCATCAATCATTTGATCTTGATTCACCGGTGTTTGCGGTGGATACAAATCCGATGGGATATAAAATCGATTTATCCGGCTTTGAATAGTGGGTGCGATGATCGAAAAAGCGTAAATTCAGTTCTGTATATCAGGTAAATACAATAAAATATTGTGCGTGTGTACGTTTACGTGACAATAATCGTTATATGCTGGTCAATGAATTAATGTGGTGTGAGATTTTTAAAGGAATAACATGTTAAGCAGAATTTATTCAATTGGTATTAATTATCCAAAGGCAGTGATTGCTGTGGTTGCAGCGATGACAGTTTTCTTTGCCTTGCAGTTGGATGGTTTACGCTGGGAAACGGATGCCCGGGTATACCTGCCAAAAGGTCACGAAGCCATAATCTATGATGAAAAAGTAGATGATATTTTTGGTGTGAAAGATACCCTGATTGTCAGTGTTGTAAACGAAGAAGAATCCATTTACAACACTGAAACTCTCGCGCGTATTGCCCGCATTACGAAAAAAATAGCAGAACTACCCAGTGTGCTGGTTGCTCGTGATGTGGATATTGCCTCAATTGCAACTTCCACTGTTTTTGAAGCGGATGATACCCATATGGGTTCTCGCGGTATCATGGATAAAGTGCCACAAACTCCTGAAGAAATTGTCGCGCTGAAAAAAACAATCGAAAACCATAAAGATATTTTGCTTGGCAATATTGTATCGGCAGACGGTAGTGCCGCCATGATTCGTGTAAAAATCAAGGAAGGTCAGGCAAATCGCTACATGACATACTTCCAGGTGAAAGCCATTATTGATGAAGAACGTGGCGCCGAAGTGAGTTGGGGGCCGTGGGGAGATAAAGACTCAAATTCAGATGGTGAATGGGAAGGTAATCAATGGAGTGATGGCACAAAGTGGAAAGACGGCAAACCGATAGAACAACAATCTGCGGAAAAACCAGTCACTGAAAAATTTGCTACCGATGCGCAACAACAATGGCCAGGCAGTGAATTTGAAGCGGGCCAAACTGGCGATCAGTCCTCCTGGCCGACGGAGCAGGCCGGTGGTGATATGGATGCTTCTGGATTTGAAGGTTGGGCGGCAAGTGAGTTCACTTCGGGGCCCGAAACATCAACCGTAAATGCCACATCTGCACCAACACTTGCAGACGCTATTCCACAAGCTGATCCTGATAAACCAGTAAACGATACTTTTTACTTAGCTGGTCGCCCGGTTATTGAAGTATCTTCCGGATTGTACGCGATGGAAGATATTCAAATAATGGTGCCTTTGCTGATTGGTGTTATGGGCATTGTTTTGCTCATTATATTTCGCACCTGGCGTGGCATGTTGTTACCCATGTTGGTGCTTACAACGTCCATTATCTGGACTTTTGGTTTAATGGTTTTGGTGGACGTACCTTTATATACCATATCAACCATGTTGCCGGTGATCTTAGTGGCGGTGGGTATCGGTGATGGTGTGCACTTAATGAGCGCATACTACGATAAAGTGCTGCATAATCCTCACGAGTCATCAAAAAATATAGTGAATGATGCGACTCGCCGATTGGGCCCGCCGTTAATTATGACTTCGGTGACAACAGCTATTGGTTTTCTCGCGCTAACCTTTGCAGACATGCCACCATTTAAAGTATTTGGTGTGTTTGCGCTTATTGGTATTTTGCTTTCCTGGTTAATCACTATCACTTTGTTGCCAGCAATCTTGACTTTATTACAGCCTAAAGTAGGAAATTATCTGGCTAAACGCAGAGCCATGCGAGTTTATGAAGAAAAGAACAAGCTGGCGTTGTTTTTAACCAGTTCTGGCGCATGGATTGAATCTCATCGCAAGCAGGCCGTTATTATTTTGGGTGTTCTGTTGGTTATCGCTGTTGTTGGTACCTCAAAGCTCTTTGTGGATTCCAGCTGGATGAGCGACTTCCAAAAAGATACGGATGTGGCAATCGCCAACGATAAAGTAAACGAAAAATTTTCCGGTTCCATTTTCCTGAATATTGTTATAGAAGCCAAAGAGAAAGATGCGTTCAAGAATCCGGAATTGTTGCGAAAGATGGAAGGTTTGCAGAATTACGTGGAAACCTTACCGTATGTGGGCGATACATTGAGTTTGATGGACTACATCAAGAGTATGAACAAAGCACTGCATTCGGGTGATGAAGCGTATAACACGATTCCTGAATCACAAAAACAAATTGGTGAATACCTGTTTTTGTTCTCCGTATCTGGCCGACCGCAACAATTGGATGAAGTGGTGGATTACGATTACAAAACCGGTTTGATCACTACATTCATCAAAACCGATCATACCAAAGCACTTAAGTATGTTATTGATGAAGTTAATCAATATACGGAAAGAGAGTTTGCTGATATGAATGTGGAAATTAATCTGGCTGGATCAGGCAATAACTCTTATGTCTGGGCAGATTTGTTGATTGGCAGTCAAACCGATGCATTGGTACTTTCTAAGTTGGCTATTTTGATTGTCGCCGGTCTGGTATTTGCGTCATTGATAGCTGGCATCTACGTGGTGATTCCAGTAACGCTATCTACATTGCTTGTGGCGGGTTTTGCCGGTTTATTCGGAATTCCATTGGATGTTTCCACTGCTTTGGCAGCCGGCATTGCCATTGGTGTCGGGGTGGATTATGCGGTGCATTATTTGTTTCGATATACGGCAGAATTTAAAGAAACCAATAGTCATGAACAGGCCACGGCTAATACTTTACGAACAACAGGACATACCATTGTGCTAAATGCGATTGTTGTTACGATGGGATTTGCTGTGTTGTTCTTTTCAAATTTTCCACCGCATATGAAGCTTGGCATGTTTGTAACAGCTTATATGTTGATTAGTTGTTTAGTGGCAATTTGGGTATTACCGGCATTAATTGCTTATTTCAAACCGTCATTTGGAAAACTAAAACGCGCATGAGACAGATGCTTCTGGCCATTCTGATATTTTCTTTTTGTTTTGCAAACGTTGCTTTTGCAAAAAAGAAAGAGAGTGGCTGGATATTTTCTGCTGTTGTTGGCGTCAATAAGCTGGATCTGCAAGGTTTTTACGATACGGTGTATAACGCACCATTTGTAGGTACAGTACGTATCAATACTGATTTGCCAGAAGATGTGGAAGGTGCGTCATCCTATCCTTCGGAACAGTTTTATTTTGAAAATAAATTATCTGATCGAGTTGTGGATGTAGAAGCCGGGCTAGAAATGCGGCGTTATTTCGGTAAAAAAAGTGATTTCATCATCGGCATTGGTGCCTGGGAGACCATCGCAGAATCTACCAACGTTACGGTAACCTTTCCTTTGCAAGGGCAGCGCAATAATCGTGCGAAATATGATCGTAGAGGCAAACTTTCTTATACCCAGTATTATCTCGGTGTACAGCATTATCTCAATAGTCGCGCATCCAAATTTAATGCGTATGTTAACTTTAGTATCCGTGAATTATTTGATATCGATTATGAAGAAACCAATGTGTTTGAATTTATTAGCGGTGAACCCAAGGGATTTAAGCGCATATTTATTTTTCAATCGCAAGCAACTGGTTTGTTGATGACGCAATTTGGTTTAGGTGCACAGTATCGTTTCGCTGAGCGCTTTTCTATTGCGGTCGAAGGTGCTTATGCATTTCATATAAAGGATGGTGTACTAAAAGGTGTATCCGTCAACAATGATTACAACGACGGTGATGGTATTACCGCAGAACCGCTTGTGTTAAATGTTGTTAACCCTCTGCTGGATGCAGGTGCTTTGAATGAAAATGGTACAACTTATGAAAAAGTTCGATTGAGATTTGATGGTTGGCACGTACTCATGAAGTTTAATATCAATTTCTAAAACTGATTGAGACCTATTTTGTGCATGGAAAGCATAAAGCCCAGGCTTGTATGCAATATCGAATTAAATAGCGTTTAACGATATTTTTTACGGCCTAAAAGTTAAAAACCTTATTGAGTATTCAGGATGAAACCGATTTGATGAGCAATTAAGCTGAAAATCAAAGAGCATATACTTGTGAAATATATTTCGGGTACAACTTGTACTACAGATGCTGCTTGCGAGAAGAAAAAATATCTTGCTAGCTTCGCTGTGTCGCAATGTTATATGCGCTTATTATTACAGAATTTCATTCTGATTTCATTTTTATTTTTTGTTCCGCTAAACGTGAATGCTGATACGCCGACAGTGAAACGTTTAGTCGATAATGGTGTTAATTTATTAATGAAACAAAAACCTTATGAAGCCATTTTGGTTTTAAAGCAGGTTTTATTGCTTTCACCTGAACACCCCGAAGCGCATTTTCGATACGGCCAGGCTTTGTTACAGCAGCGAAAAGCCAAAGAATCGCTGATTTACATTCAAAAAGCAACGGAATACGATCCAAGAAATGTACGCTACAGTTTATATCTTGCTCAGTTTTATGAAAAGCAGGGTGATTTGAAAAAAGCTGAAAATGAATATCAGCGGATTATTGATACAGGCACACGCGACCCTCGCATAAAAGAAGTGGAAAAATTGCTCTCTCTGGCGACAGGTAGAAAACTGGCTCAGAATAATGAATTAAGTGCAGCGTTACTGATATTTAATGGTTTGTTGCTGGAATATCCAGATGATCCTCAGGTGCTGTTTAATATAGGAAATGCTTATATGTTGCTGGATCGTCTGCAGGAAGCTGAGACTATCTTTACAAGATTGCTGACAATTAATCCTAATAGTGAAATTGTAAATATGAATCTTGCGACGATTTATGAAAAAACTAATCGGCCGCAAGAAGCTATGCATCATTTAAAGGTCATCATAGACTTACGTAAACGTAACGACATGTATAAAGAAGCCTCCGTGATGTATCACATTATCAACGGTCGGGAAAAACTTAAAATTCAAGACTGGCAAGCCGCGCTAAAATCTTTTCAGATAGTTGTTGATCTTGATCCTTCTCGTACTGAGGCATTTTTTAATATTTCCATGGCGAATTTGCAGTTGGGTAACACACTCATGGCAGAACGTGGTTTCTTGAGCGTATTAAAAGTTGCTCCGGATAATTTTGTGGCGCGATTAAATCTCGCTCAAATGTATTTTAATCTTGGCCGAATTGAGCAATCGCAGGAACAATTAAAATATATTATTGAAAATGACAAATCCGGACGTTTTTCGCAACAGGCAAAAATACGCTTGAACGCTATTCATACACTGTTGGCTGATAGAGCACTGGAAAGCGGTGATGTGGAAACCAGCTTGCAGCAATATCAAAAAGCATTGGATTTTTTTTCTGCAAACGTAAAAGCCAGTTTTAACCGAGGTATGATTTTTATTCAGCAAAAAAAATGGGCTGAAGCGCGTCTGGAGTTTGAAGAAGTTATTCGTCATGATGCGAAAAACCTACGAGGTAGAACAAATCTGGCAAATGTGTACGAACAATTAAATAAGTTCTCCAAAGCCGCAGATCAATATGAAATTATCATGGAAATTGACAAAGACAGCCAGGAAGCTAAGTATGCGGCCAGTCGTTGGAAAAATACCAAGGCGCGTGGATTGTGGGCAGAGGGCAGGCTAAGCGAAGCTGAAGCGATTTTTGAGGAAATTGTTACTGAGCAGCCGAGAAATATTCAGGCATTAACCTTTTTGGGTGTCATTCAGTCCAGTAAAGGAAAGCTGAAGGAAGCGACAAACTCCTATCAACGTGTTTTGGATTTTGCGCCCACAAATTACGCCGTAAAGCTGTTGTTAGGAAAAGTTTTTGAACAGTTAGGTTTGGATTCTCTCGCTGCAAATGAATATCGTAGCATCATTTTTGCTGGTGGTAGGGTGCCACAAATTCCTGAAGCTGAGTTACGGCTAGCTGCGGTAGAAAGTCGGTTGAGTGGTTTCTCCAATTCTTTGAGTTACAATTTTGCCTATGATAGTAACTTGAATCTTGATGATGATTTGCCCGTTGAAGAAGTTCGCTCAGACCTCGCGTTAAGCTTTATCTATGCCATGAAAACAACGGATAAACTCAGTTTCAGGTTGTCCTGGAGTCCAACTTATTCCAATTATCACTTGAACCAAACAGACTATTTTCGCTCTCTGATCCAGTCCAATGTGCAATATGGTCCACCAGAAAAAAACTGGACTGGTAGTTTTATGCGCCAGGATCAGGATAACCTGGTAAACGATACCAAGCTAAGTAAAGTCACCAGTGTGTTGGTTGGGCAAAATCGAAAACTATTTCTTAATCCATTATTGAATTTGGCGCCGAAAGGATTTGAAAACGCGAAAATTGCCTCGTCAGGTAATGCCAGTTTTGGTTTGCGACATATTGCGTCATTTAGCAATACACCCATTGAATCCTTAACGGCAACATTTTCTTTATCATTGTTTCAAAATTTACGCTGGGGTGTGGGGACAAATTTGAGCTATTCACTGGATGTTTATCGTAACTTACGAGCAGTGGAGGAAATACGCTCGGCAGAAATTGAAGTGGAAACCAATGCGCTCACTGGATTAGAGGAAACAAAAGTAGCCGATGAAGTTGAAACCTATAACTCTAACGACTACGAGTACAACAGCCATTCTGTTCGTGTGAATCTGCGTAAAGCCTTGGCGCCTGGTATTGTTGGTAATATTGGCTTTGCGGGTATTTATACTGCTTATGTAAATCCTGATTCTGGTGCAATAATTCGTAATAAACAGAGTAAGCGAGCCAACTTAACCTTGTCGGCTACGGCACGGATTAACTATTATTTTTTCAAAGATATGAGTTTTTTTGTTAGCGGAAATTTTACGCAAAACTTATCCAGTTTGCCAGTGGGTTTAAGTAGCGGATTGTCTGGCGATGATGCTGTAGCATCATTTCAAAGTACATCTTTGGGGGATTATACCCGTTATACAGCGGAAGGCGGATTCAGAATGGATTTCTGATGAGAGTTTAATATGCAAATGTAAAAAGCCTGCGCTGTTCCATGTTAACAAATGCTGGAATAACGCAGGCTTTTTTATTCGGCTAATCGCGAATGGATTTAAACGCTGATATTGCCCAATACAAAGTGGCAATCGCAAATGCTGCTGTTACACCCAGGCCAGTGAGAAAGGTTGTCATATCCGGCTCGACTGATAATGCGGCTCTTACCGCACTGGTTGCATATTGAATGGGGTTGACACTGGCGATGGTGTGAATCCATTCCGGCATGAATTGTTCGGGTACCATGGCGGATGAGAAAAACATTAAAGGCAATGTCATTAAGTTACCCATGATGACCAGTGGTTCTTCACGCTGAAGTTTAATTGCCAGTCCATTGGATAGCGCTGCAAAAGCAATTCCCAGTAACAAGATCACGAACAAACCTAAAAATATGTAAATGGGATTTAAGCTGGTATTTGCGCCCATCAGCCAGGCGGCGACGAGTACAATAAACGCTTGAATAACTGCTTGTACAGCTGAATGTAAAACGCGACTGAGCACGATGGCAGAGCGTGATGCAGGTGAAACCAGCATTTTGTCTACCGTGCCAGAGCTAATCTCCCGTAACAAGCTGACGCCCGCCCAAGATGACCCAAACAGCACGGTCATGATCAACACACCGGGAACAAAATAATCTATATAAGTTTCTGCCGGAAAGCCGGGTAGGGATGCAAAGTAGTTAAACAAAGAACCAAAAATAAATAACCAGAGCAGTGGCTGAATCAATGAAAACAATGACCACAAGGGCATGCGCATGGAAATTTTGACGTATTTGTTAAAAAGATACCAAGTATCAGCTAGCATAATGAATTCCTGTTTTTCGTTTTTATCTGGCCGGGATTTATTTATTCGGTAAAAAAATTATTTTTTACTGCCTTGCCATTGAGATTTTTTATCCCACGCTTGATCGTTATTTTTGGACCAATCAGCATCTGCTTGTTTTTCGTTAGATTGATTTTCTGCTGAGGCAGATTTATTCGCATGCCATGCAGCAGCTTCTTTAGCTGACCATTGTTTATTGTTCGCCCAGTTAGCGCTTTCTTCTTCGCTCCATTGTTTGTTTTTATGCCACGCTTCTGTTTGTTCATCAGTCCATTGTTGTTGATCTTCTGACTTTTCCGCTTTTGCTGAATCTTGCGGCTCAACAGGCTCTGCAGATTGTTCAGCTTGAGCAGCGTGCCAGGCGGCAGACTCTTCTGCACTCCATTGTTTGTTGTTTTCCCAGTCAGCTTTTTCGTCTTCAGACCATTGTTTGTCTTTGTGCCATTGATCGGCTTGTTCTTTTGTCCATTGCTGCTCATTTTTGTCGTTACTTTGTTTATCAGGCGCCGATTTTTCAGCGTGCCAGGCGGCAGACTCTTCCGCTGACCATTGTTTGTTGTCTTCCCAGCTTTTTGCGTCTTCTTCGCTCCATTGTTTATTTTTATGCCATTCGGCAGCTTCTTCTGCGCTCCATTCGCTGGCGTCAGAACTATCAGTTTCCTGATTTTCCTGTTGCCATTTTTTCGCCCATTTACCACCGCCACCTTTACCGGCCCATTTTTCCCACCATTTTTCTTCGCCACCATCTTCCTGTGCATCAATACTGCTACCAGTGTATTTAATGAAGACATCGTCCAGTGTTGGTCGGGAGTAAGAAACGTTGCTGACGTCGGCTTTAAGCTCGTTGCAGTTTTCGATTAAACGTGGAATTGAGGTTGCACCGTTGGAAACATATAAATGTAATTTGTCACCTTCCCACATGCTGTCTTTAACGAAATCATTTGTTCCCAGTCCGTTGGCAATTTGATTTTTATCTGCCGGTTTATCAAATTGCAGAGACACCACATCACCCCGAATTTGATCTTTCAGCGCTTCAGGTTTGTCGATAACTTTGATTTGACCTTTATCTATAATGGCAACGCGATTGGAGAGTTTATCTGCTTCTTCCAGATAATGAGTGGTCAGTAGAATGGTTAAACCTAATTCGCCATTGAGTTTGCGGATATATTTCCAAAGGCTTTGTCGGCTTTGGGTATCCAGGCCCAGCGTCGGTTCATCAAGAAACAGAATTTTTGGTTTGTGAATCAGCGCAGTGGCAATATCTAATTTGCGACGCATACCACCCGAATAACTTGATACCAAATTATCCAGCGCATCGGATAATTCAAAATACTCGCACAACTCTTCAATGCGTAGATTGATTTCTTTTTTATTCAGGCGATACAGGTGACCTTGCAAAACCAGGTTTTCACGTCCTGTGAGAAAAAAATCAACCCCGGTTTCCTGGGCAACGTAACCAATAGACTGTCGAACTTTGTCCGGTTCCACATCCACGTTATAACCGGCAATACTGACCTCGCCATCGTCAAAACCGCTTAAGGTGGTGAGAATTTTTATCGTAGAGCTCTTACCAGCGCCATTAGGACCCAAAAGCGCTAAAATTTCTCCCTCGGTAATTTCCAGCGACAGTTGATCAACGGCTTTGGTGCCGTTTGTATATATTTTGTTTAATCCTTTAATGCTTATCATAATTATATTGCCTGTTTTCTTGTGTGCGTATATACAGCTGTGCAATGTTGAGCATTACTTCACCCTAAGGTTAGGTACACAGATTCGTAAAGTTTGAATGACACAGTGGCTGATGTGCAATCAGTCTCCCCCCAATTATGTGTCGAAAATCTTCGGAATAACTTGAGACTTTTCCTGTCTCTAAAATAACCGGCTATTTAATCAAGCGGGTTCTTCATTTCAGCGACGTAATATTACACGTTAGTCTAAAGAATTTAAAAGCACAGTTTTAGTGTTATTAACCTTGCGCTCAATAAATGTACATATTGATGATGCGATCACATTTTATTGTTTGAGTTAAACGTCGGATTTATTTGACAGCATCTGCCGCGTTTCGTAAATTACTCTGCTTAAGTGAAAAAGCGAGAAATCGCCTGCACATAGCTGACATAACGCCGGTTTTGTGATCAATAAAAAATTCGATACAACATCGTTTTTGTGGGCAAACAGGAAATCAATGAATGATTGTTTCAAGGGGCTGGAAAAAATCATCAAGCGGTGCGATAAAGCTTACAACGCTAATTGCGCTGTTTATTGCTGTTCCACTGTCTATTCTCAGTTTTAATTCAGGTTATGCTGACGGCTGGTTGCCACCTCCTTCTCAGGATATTCCCAGTAACTTTTCTAGTCGGGCGGGTAACGTGATCGAAAATGAACCCGATGGTCCTAATGATTTGCGTGTGGGTGGTATTGCCAATACTCGTCACAATTTGACCATGTCATATTCTGAGCGGTCTACCGTTATGGATACTTACCGTAATGATTATTTTGAAATTTGTGTTTATTGCCATACACCACATGGGGCTAATTCGACTGCAGCTGCGCCACTTTGGAATCGAACAGTAGCGCAGCGTTCCTATGTTATGTACAACCAGGATAAATCTACAGGCAGCACCACATTTTATGAGCCATCAGCTCAGGATCTGAATTATACCCAGCCTGGCCCGAATTCTCTGACTTGTTTGTCTTGCCATGATGGCGCCACCGCGATTGATTCAGTCATTAATATGCCGACACAGTTAACCGGTGCATTTAGAGCTGGTTACAATAAAGGCCAGGAAACGGGTGTTAATCCTGAATTTCTTGATGCCTGGAGCGGCAACCTTTTGGCATTGGAGGGTTTGAGTTTAGAAACTCCTCAGATCGTTGCTGGTTCACCCGGCGACCCAGATAAGATTGATGCGAGTCATGCGTCTTTGAGTAATCAGGGAAGTGGCTATTGCCTGAGTTGTCATGCACCCAATCAAGGTAATCAAGGCGGAACATTTAATCCGCAGAACTTTGATATATTTGTGATTGGTGATCAGTACAACACCTCCGGTTCAAGCGTAAATTATTTAGCTGACGATCATCCCATTGGTGTTGAGTATCCAACAGAATTTGGGCCGGATGTGGATTTTCGTGAGCCGGATGTGAAAAAAGCCAAAATGGCATTTTTTGATGACAATGGTAATAACCGGGCTGATCCAAACGAAGTGCGTCTTTACGATACGGGTGATGGTTATGAAGTGGAATGCGGTTCCTGTCACGATCCTCATGGCATAAAAGTTAACGATGATAATAGCAACGAATTGATCCCCAGCTTTTTACGTGTGGGTGACTTTGACACGCGTGTTAGTCGCGCACCGGGATTGAGTGATGCTCGATCACAAGTAAGTGGCAATGCGGGAAGTCAGTTGTGCCTGACCTGTCATGTAAAGTAAGAGTTTATTGCGCGGAATATGAGAAAGGGTGAAGCAAAAACTTCACCCTTTTTTTGTTTCTTGAGATTACTGACCACAGACCGGGCAGTTGGGATCCTTCTTCAATTTTAGCTCACGCCATTCCATAGTTAATGCATCAAACATAACCAGGCGGCCGTTGAGATCCTTACCCATACCGGTCAATACTTTGATGGCTTCTGTTGCTTGTATTGAGCCAATGATTCCCACGGCTGGCGCTAACACACCATTTTGCGTACATGTTTCGCCTAATTCATCACTTTCTTTGTATAAGCAATGATAACAAGGCGCATCGTCCAGGTCGGCGCGAAAAGTGCTGAGTTGACCTTCAAAGCGAATGACTGAACCAGAGACTAAAGGTGTTTTTTCTTCTACACATAATCGATTGAGCAAAAATCGTGATTGAAAATTATCCGTTGTTTCTAAAACTACATCGGCAAGCTTTACTTGTTCGCGTAACTCATCTTCTTCAAGGCGTTTGTTGAAGGCGGTAATTTCAATTTCAGAATTTAATGCAGCCATGGTTTCTTTGGCTGAATCTACTTTAGCCCGACCCACATCGTTATTGCCGTGCATAATTTGTCGTTGCAAATTACTTAGCTCCACTGTGTCGAAATCAGCAATAACAATATGACCAATCCCACTACTGGCTAAATACATTGCTACAGGTGATCCCAAGCCCCCGGCGCCAATGATTAAGGCGCGCGATTCCGTCAGCTTCAGTTGCCCTTCGTAATCCATTTGAGGCAACATGATGTGTCGGCTATATCGTTTTAATTGTTCATTATTCATATGTGTGACTCTTTATCTTTATTTAGTTCCAGGAATAAGCGACAACAGAATTCATGGGAGTGCGTCCATCATCTTCCCACCCGCCGATAAGGTAAATTGTGCTATCGATAACGACAACACCCATGGCAGCGCGCGGCATCGGCATATCCGGTATACGCTGCCATTCAGTTTCCTTTTCCGGGCAAACCGCAGCGCGGGTATGAATGTTATCCGTGCTATAGCCGCCAAAAAAGAAAAAATCATTGTTTACACTGCACATGCCTTGTCCCGCTGCGGGCCAGGGCAGCTTGAGGTTTTCATCTTTGCTCCAACTACCAGCGCTCAGTGAAAAGTTTTCAAAAAAATCGAAATTGTTAAAACCTTCCGGACGAAATGCTACACCTCCCGAAGTGTAAATGGTGTCATTTCGCGTTAACGCAGCGGCTGCAAAACGTGGTGTTGGTAGTGGGGCGATTTCTTCCCAGCTTGCCTGGCCTGGCGCCCAGCGTTCGCAGTAATCGAAGCCAGGATCTGTTTTAGGGCCTCCCAGGCAAGCTTCGGGATGATGTCCTCCGAGGATGTAAATTGTCTCGCCAACCAAGGTGGCGGCGGGATAATCGTGGGGCTGATTCATGTCTGGGCCTGTTTCCCAGCTATCCGTTTCCGGATCATATATTTCAACCGTTTTAAGAAATTGAAAGTTGCCGTCAGGTTTCTTGAATCCGCCGCCCACAACATAAACTTTGCCGTTAATTAGAAAAGCCGCTGTGCCGGATCGTTTGGTGGGCATTGGTGTTAAATCCGACCACTCTTCCGTTGTTGGATTGTAACGCACACAGCTGTCGAGGCTTGAAAATTCCGGTCCGCCTCCGCCAAAAACATAAATCATACCCTTATACGCAATAACGGGCGCGTGAGAGCGAGCGACTTCCATTGGCTTAATAATGTTCCAGCTTCCTTTTGTGATCCCCATTCGAGCTTCCTGTAGTTTGTTAAATAAAGTCAATTTCCCCTGAAATTGCCAGAGTTTTGTCTGAACTTGGACAGTTTTATGGAAAAATTATTATTAAATTACTCTTAAGTTGGTGTAAATTTTTGCATCGCAGTTATAAATTCGTAACTCTTTAATTATATTAGAGTTTTGTTATTTTGGTTTTAGACTGGATGCAAATAGGTCACTAATATTATCCAACTATTAGATATTTTCATACCCGATAGTCTAAAATTACACTATGCTAAAGCATAAAAGTAGAGTAAATTTATAAACTATTGACCTATCAAGGTCATAGATAATAATCAATATGATATGCAGGGGAGTGTGATTCATGTTCACTAAAATAATCCGGTATTCGTACGATATTATCCTTAGAGACTTAGATTGATGAAAGTTAGATCGAATCGACTAAACTTTAACTTAGTTGTATATAGAATATATCGCTAAGTAACGAATTTTATTGATTTTTAACATGGAAAAATTTAATTATACATGGGATAATTAATCGATAAGAAGGATCTTGGTCTATCAATCGATGTCTAAAGTGTGCGTAGGCTAATTGACTTAGAAGTTAATTTTCTTGTGCTAAGTATCAGTTTTCACCAGGTAAATGAGCAATAAGCAGTGGAAAGAGGGGCTGTTTAGTGTTTTCTCTGAAGTTTTTCAGTTTGCCCGATGAGTTCTGCTAGTTAGTGAGAATCACGACGAATAGGTTCGGGGGTGAGTAAGTGCTAATGAACGATAATGTCAATATAGACAAAAAATATACGACTGCGCTTGCTGAGGAGCAGGGAACGGATTCACAGTCTGTAAAGTTATATGACCCTTTGCAAGATACATTCGGTCGAACGTTTGATTATGTTCGAATCGCAATCACAGAAAAATGTAATCTACGCTGTACTTATTGTATGCCTGAAGAAGGCGTGGATTTTAAAAATGGCGAACAGATTTTAACCGCTGATGAAATTTTGCGTGTTATTGATGTTTTAGCCCGTATGGGTGTGAAAAAAGTCAGATTTACCGGTGGTGAACCGCTAGTTCGCAAAGATATTCTGGATTTAGTCCGAGGTGCGGCAAGCACTCCCGGCATTAAAGCCGTTCACATGACCACCAATGGTATTATTTTTCCTAAATATGCCAAACAGCTGAGAGAAGCTGGTCTTACCGGGGTCAATATCAGTCTTGATACAATCGATGAAGACAAATTTTACAAAATTACCCGTCGTACCGGTGTTGAAAAAGTCATGGAGAGTATACAGTTAGCACAAGAGCTGGATTTTCCTCGTGTCAAAGTCAACACAGTTGCTATGCGCGGTTTCAATGACGGTGAGCTTGAGTCTTTTTATGAAATGACAAAAGACAATAAAGTGACTGTTCGATTCATTGAGTTCATGCCGTTTGATGCCCATCAAATTTGGGAAACAGGCGAGCATTTTCTGAGTGCGGAAACCATGATTCGTCAGCTTAAGGATAAATATCCTGGCATCGAAGAAGCATCTGGTACACGTACTGAACATCACATTTACCAGGTTCCTGGTTATAAGGGCAAAATCGCAATAATTCCTGCATTTACCCGTAGTTTATGTGGCAACTGCTCACGAATCCGTTTAACGGCGGATGGCGGGGTTCGCAACTGTCTATATTCTGATGAAGAATTTACATTGATGGATATGTTAAGAAGCGGTTGTAATGATGACGATATCGTTGCCAAGTTCCGGAAGGCGTTTAAAGACAAAGCTAAAGATGGCTTTGAATCTCGTAAAAAAGCCGCGTCTAAAGAACAGAAAATCGATTTTGTTGGTCGTAGTAGTATGACCCAGATCGGTGGCTAAAACTAAACTGCAACAAATGATCTATTCAGTTGAATATCGATAAGGACTATCGGGCAATGTTGCTCATAGTCCGTTTGTTGATTCTACAAAGACTTTAAGAGAAGTGAATATGGATAATAAACTAACCCATTTTAATGCGTCAGGTGAAGCGCATATGGTCGATGTCGGTAGCAAAAAAATTACAGAACGAGAAGCTGTTACCGAAGGGCGAATTTTCATGGAAGCGGAAACGCTGAAATTGATTATGGAAGGCAATCATAAAAAAGGTGATGTGCTTGGTATAGCACGCGTTGCGGGTATCATGGGTGCGAAAAAAACACCGGATCTTGTTCCTTTATGCCATCCGATTCTTATTACCAATGTTGAATTGGATTTGACGGCAGAGCCTGAAACAAATTCTGTTTATTGTATTTGCAGTGTACGTTGTAACGGCCAAACTGGTGTTGAAATGGAAGCACTTTGCGCTGTGCAAGTAGCTTTGTTAACCATTTACGATATGTGTAAAGCGGTAGATAGAGGCATGGTTATCACGGATGTTGGTTTGTTGAAAAAATCCGGTGGTAAATCTGGCACGTGGGAACGTGAATCGGAATAAACTGCATACGTTTAAACGGGGATGACACTATGAAAATAGCAGTTAAATATTTCGCCAGCATGCGCGACACTATGGGCAAAGCTGATGAGTCTGTGGAAATTTCAGAAAACGCCAGCGTTTCTGATTTATGGTCTTCAGTGGCAGAATCTTCTATGCCTGAAAACACATTGATTGCAGTAAATATGGAATACACAGATGCTGCTCATGCCTTACAAGATGGCGACGAAGTAGCATTCTTTCCTCCAGTAACGGGTGGTTGATCATGAAAGTTATTGTTCAGGAAGCAGCGTTTGATCCCTGGAAAGAAGTTTGTGAATACCAGGAAGAACATATTGGTGCTGGCAAGCATGGCGCGTCTGTCACGTTTATTGGTTCCATGCGTGACTTCAATGATGGTGTTGAGGGGTTATCGAATATGTATCTCGATCATTATCCTGGCATGACTGAAAAACACATTGAACGTGTATGTCAGGATGCATTGGATAAGTGGGATGTAATGGATGCCTTTGTTATTCATCGTGTTGGGGATATTTCACCGAATGATGCCATCGTATTAGTTGCTGTCTGGTCTGAACATCGTGCCATGGCATTTGATGCTTGTCGTTTTATCATTAACGACCTGAAGCATCGCGCGCCATTCTGGAAACGCGAAGCTAACGAGCAAGGTGAGCGTTGGGTGGAAGGGAATACGGTTGATGAGGTTGCTGATCAGCACTCTGATATGGCAAAACGCGCTAGCTAATCTGTTAAAAATTTGAAACAAAAAAACGGCGCTCTTAATGCGCCGTTTTTTATTTTTTAACCCAAACTAATATTCGATTATTCATGGGCACCGGATAATCTTTTTTAAATATCAGACCATTGTCATTTGCTAATCGATCAAGATCTTCAAAATTTCTTATGCCGCTCTTCGGGTCTCTTTGTCTTAGACGCTGATCAAATAATGCATTGCTTTCGCTGGTGAATTGACGGTTGAAATTAAATGGTCCATACAAACAAAATGGACTATCTGCTTTTAATGCATGGCCTAAACCACTAAATAAACATTGTACTTGCGGCCAGCTCATGATGTGAGTTGTGTTTGCGCTAAACGCAGCATCAAATTGTTTATTTGGCCATTTACCGCAAACATCGAGAATTACAGGCGCTAATGCGTTTGGTTGTGGAAAATCATTTAACCACATTTGAATACCGAGTAGATTTTCCTTTTGTTCGCTGGGTTGCCAGCTAAGATGTGCTAACGCTTGAGTAAAGAATACTGCGTGCTGCCCAGTGCCACTACCAATTTCTAGCAATTCATTGCAATCAGAAAATTCATTTCGAATGACTTCAAGTATGGGGTATTTATTGGTTTCACAGGATTCGGCAAAAGGCTTCATAGAGGTAGAGGCTCAGTTAAATACTTAACGCAATTTCAACATAATTAACTATTGAGGTAAATCGGAATCGTTGGGGGGTGAACGAAATCTGCGCTTGCTAATGAAGATAAAACTCATGAACAAAAATAAAAACACGCTCAACACGGGGTATTTTATTCCGTAGACGATAGGAGTTAATAAAATACGCGTCATTGCTTTTAGGGACTCACTCTGTTCGACGTAAAGTGCGATGGGGGGGGATACTTGATAATAATAATTAACAATCTCTTTACCCCAGTCTGATGTTAACAAAATCTTATTTCGGAACTCTCGCAAACTATCTAATTCTGATGCTAATGGCGAACCATACGCTGCAGTTGCAATAAAGCAGGCTGGATTGCTTTCATCGTTTTCCGGCTTTAAGAATTTGACAGACATTGTAATGCCCATGGTTTCTCTGCCCAATGCATTGCTAAAAATATTCAAAATGGCTGAAGTATTTTGTGTGTTGCTTGCAGAAAAATTGATTGATAGTGTGCAGCTGTCTTTGGGGGTAAGTGAAAGTCCCACGCAATTATCCTGAACAATTGAAAAGTTATTTACAGTATCTTCGCCACTGGTATTAACCAAGCTGATATTATTAAACACTAAAGTATCTGATCCGGAATTGCTTAAAGTGATTGTTTCGGTAATCGGGCTTGAGTTGGAAAACACACTGCCAAAATCGACAACTTCTTTACTTGATTGAATATCTGCAAAGCTGATTGGACCGCTTACCGGCCAGGTTTGCGCTGTATTGAGTTTATTGTAGTTAGGTGAGAATTCTCCAGTATTGAACGCAACAGTCCAGGCGTTTGCTTCTGCTGTGATGTTGTCGAAAGTGTTCGCAGAAGTGGAGGACCAAAACGTCAACGAGTTGGGTAAGCTAAAAGGGTGATCAAGGTCCAGTGCGGGAAAGGATTGTCCATAGTCAACCAGGCTGCGCAGTTCATTTATATTTGGCATGCGCCAATGAGGATTATTTTGATTGATTGCATCATTGCTCAGCAGGCAATTACTTTTCAGCAAACTCTGATTTTGATCCGAACTAAAAACAAGCATTGCCGATGTCCAGTCGGTTTCGCCTTGATTTGCGCATGTGGCATCTTGTAACCAGATCAATCCAGTGGCTTTATCCACCACGGTTTTATCGTTTCGAAGGACAAACCGGGGTATTGGAAGTGTATCCCCAGATTGTAAAAAGCCATCATCATTGTCATTAAAACTAATTTTCTGGCCAGTTGCGACCAAATTAGTTGTCTCAGTTGAGCGTACCGCAGAAAAAATATAGGTCCATTGATTTACATCAAACTTATCGGCGATGCTGATGCCGCCTGTTTCCAGATTGGCAATCCAGGCTTGATTGTTATTACCTGCAAATGTGTTAGCTGTCCAAACAGGATTTGAGATCAAGCTTGTGCTGGCGAACGCACCAGACTCTGAGCCGGGTAATAATAACCACTGTGCGATAGTTGTTTGATTGTTTAAGCCGGCGCGCATGAGCGAAGCAATTTCATGAATGTTCGGCGCGCGCCAGTCATTGTAATCAGCGGTATATTCTTCACATTTGTCATGCAGGGAATTATTGTTGAGTGCGTTGACAAAATCAAAAATCTGGTGCCACTCAGGCGTCGATGCACCTTCAATATAGTGGCGAGCGCAGTTGGCTTTTTTGATCCACATAAGACCGGTAAGATTATCGGTTAGTGTGCCGTCTTTGTGATCGCGAAATCGCTCTACAGGCCATTCAAGGCCGGTTTGAAGTTCTCCATCATCCAGTGGGGTGTAACTGTCTTGCTGACCAGTTTGAAGCGGTGTGACAACCGCATGCGAGATACCAAGAAAGGAAAATAAACAGCAAATCTGAAAGAGTTTTATCAGCATCGCTTTAGCAAGTTTTGGCAGGAGCAATCGGAAGGCTGGAATTGTTGCCTGCCAAAACTTTACCTGAATTAATTTTTTGAAAGATTTTGTTCCAGCGCTATGGATTCGCGCCAGTCCCGTTCTTCTTTAAGATTCCAGTCGAAGAAATTTAGAGAGAACACTTCGTTTTGATCCGGGCGGTAATTCAGGGTGATCACCGTGCCACTGTCTTCCCATTTTACAATGGCAGAACCGTTACCTTGGTCAATGGTTGTACCTGGGCCGCCAAACAGCATTTCATATTCTTGTTTTGCCAGAAAAAGGTCTTTTACTTCCGGACCAGCAGAAATGTGATAAAGCTTGTTGCCGTAAAAAAAGAAATCTGCGCCATCGCCACCGGTGTCAGTGTTATCGAAACGGGAAAGCTGGTCTGCATCCATTGTCGCAAAAGATTCATTTTTAATGCAGATTGGGCAGGCTTCCGGTTTAATGCCGGTGACATCGGTGAATTCAGAGGTGGACATACCCACTTCAAATGGGCCGAAATTACGTGGCAGGTGGGTGAAACCACCGGAATAAGCGTAACTCGACATGAAAATGGCAAAAATAAGGTAAAAAATACTGATTTTTACGGACTTGTGTAGCATTGATATTTCCCCAACGTAAATAAAGTGGCGTTTTTTATTATTTTATTTATTTTTATGACAACAGAATTATAAGTAAATTATTTTAATTATTGATTTTACCACTTAAAAGCGACTTAATATTGTTTTAATTGTTTGCGAATTGCACAGAGGCAAATGCAGAGGGGTAAGCTGTTGATTAGGGAAGTTAATGGGGGAATAAATCTGGCTTCAAAAACTGAATTGAAGCCAGGTATATATTAATTAATTTTGTTTCAGCCAAGTGGCAACGTCTTTTGCGTAATAAGTCAGGATGCCATCGGCACCAGCACGCTTCATAGCAAGCAAGGACTCCGTGACCACTGCTTTTTCATCTAACCAGCCATTTTGAGAAGCTGCTTTTAGCATGGCATATTCACCACTTACCTGGTAAACATAAGTTGGAACGCCAAAGTTATCTTTGATGCGACGAACAATATCGAGGTAGGGCATGCCAGGTTTTATCATCACCATGTCTGCGCCTTCTTGTAAGTCCATGGCGACTTCACGTAAGGCTTCGTCGCTATTGGCTGGATCCATCTGATAAGTATACTTGTTGCCCGCCCCAAGATTTGCTGCAGAACCTACTGCATCACGAAAAGGGCCGTAAAAACTGGAGGCATATTTGGCAGCATAAGATAAAATACGCGTAGTCCGATGATCTTCATCTTCCAATGCTTCGCGAATAGCGCCAACGCGGCCATCCATCATATCCGAAGGTGCAACAATATCTGCGCCGGCTTCAGCGTGTGACAAAGCTTGTTTAATTAACACTTCGACGGTTTCATCATTCAACACATAACCGGCATCGTTAATTAGGCCGTCTTGACCGTGAGTCGTAAACGGATCCAACGCCACATCGGTAATTACACCCAATTCAGGAAAGTTTTGCTTTAAGGCCCGTACTGCTCGCTGGGCCAGACCTTCCGGATTAAACGCTTCAGCTGCATCCAGGGATTTTTTCTCCATAGCGGTAACCGGGAACAGGGCAACAGCCGGTATACCTAAATTAACCAGTTGCTCTGCTTCCTTTAATAACTCATCAATGCTGACACGTTCTACTCCGGGCATGGATTCAATAGATTCCCGTTGCTTGTTACCTTCCAGCACAAACATGGGGTAAATCAAATCATTAGCTGACAAGTGATTTTCGCGCATTAAGCGACGGCTGAAATCATTAAAACGCATGCGTCGCATACGGGTGATGGGGAACTCGCCAAACATGGGCGATTTGGATGTCATTTGTATTCTCCTGCGATTGTAATTTGCGTTCCTGGGAGATGGGACAGCAGTTTGTTAAAACCTGATCAATGGCGTTTACACTGATTAATAATGCAAACGCCAATACAAAGCTGTCATGTGCTTTTATTTTTGGTGCTGGTCCACAACCTCACACATGCTGGTGAAAATATCGTTAACTTCACCCATACCATTTACTTTAAACAGTTTATTTTGGTTTTCATAAAAAGCGATCAAAGGTGCAGTTTGCTCAGCATAAACTTCCAGTCGTTTACGAATGGTTTCCTCATTATCATCCGCACGATGACCTAGAGCGCCATCGCATTTATCGCAAACATTTTCCTGTGCTGGTGGTGAGCTGAAAATATTATACAATTGGCCGCAGCTTTCACAGGTTCGACGACCAGTAATGCGCTCTACGATTTGTTCGTTATCCACATCAATTAATATCACACCTTCCATGGACCAGCCAAATTCAGCGAGCAATGTATCAAGCGCTACAGCCTGTGGCTGGTTACGGGGAAAGCCATCCAGAATAAAGCCGTTTTGCGCGTCGTTTTCTGTTAAACGTTCGCGGATCATGCCTAATACAAGTTCGTCCGAAACCAATTTACCGGCATCCATAATAGCCTTGGCTTGCTGCCCCAGTTCAGTACCTGCGGCAACAGCTGCGCGTAACAGGTCACCGGTAGAAATTTGTGGCACCTGATATTTTTCCATCAGCATTTTTGCTTGTGTACCTTTGCCTGAGCCAGGCGCGCCAAGAAGCATAATTCTCATTTATTTTTTCCAACCTTAAAGTGTGGTATTGGCAAGTGCGTAACAACGTAAATACGATCTATCACTATCATATTATTGGTGCTTTTATCGGGCCTTGGCCAATACTTTGATAAATACTTGTATGAATCAGTAAAACAGACATTTTAACCTAAGTTATAAACGGATTATAATGCGTGATTCAGATTTAAACAGGGCGATTTATCTAAATTACGCCCAAAAAGTAACCAATCAGGAGCCGTAAATGAGCTTAGCCAATATTTCTGCTGGCAAAGATGTGCCAAATGACGTAAATGTGATCATCGAAATACCCGCTTTGAGCGAGCCGGTAAAATATGAAGTAGACAAAGATTCTGGCGCATTGTTTGTTGACCGATTCATCGGCACAGCCATGCATTACCCTTGTAACTATGGGTATATTCCAAATACTTTGGGTGATGATGGTGACCCAGTGGATGTTTTGGTGGTTACCCCAATCCCTTTACGCGCAGGTTCTGTCATCCGTAGCCGTGTGGTTGGTTTGCTGGATATGACTGACGAATCCGGTCGGGATGAAAAGCTGATAGCTGTTCCCGTGAGCAAGATGACACCTTTGTATGATGATGTTAAAGAAGCGACTGATTTGCCAGCTGTGTTACGAGATCAAATCAAACACTTTTTTGAACACTACAAAGACCTTGAAGCCGGCAAATGGGTAAAAGTTGAAGGCTGGGGTGATGCTGCTCAAGCGCACCAAGTCATCATGAAAGGTGTGGAAGCCGCTAAATAATCAGCACCACACCTGACTCGGTTTTTAATAATAAAAAAGGCTTCACTATGAAGCCTTTTTTATTTAATGTACTTTTTCCCAATCTCCTTGACACTCCACACACCTAATTACTGCCGGATTGGCATTTAATCTTTCGACAGCAATGGGGCCATCACAATCCTCGCATGTACCGTAGCGACCATTGTCAATATTATTCAAAGCCTGGCCAATGTCCTTCAATTCCTGAAGCTGGTGTTTAATTACCTCAAGATTGACTTTCTCCATACTATCAGCAATCGCTTCTTCGCCTCTGTCATGTACCTGGCGAGCCAGATCAACGTGCTGGTCGTTATTGGAGTCATTTAATTGATGACTGATATCGGCCAGTAACTGTTTACGATGTGCCTGTAATTTGGCGTGGAAGTGTTTTATTTGATCATCCGTTAGATAAGACATGTCAATTCGCTTATTAGCAATACCTTCTATAATTATAATGTAAAATGAGTTTATTTCGAGTTTATATCGGAAATCACTATGCATGATCATCATCACGACGACCACGGGCATGGTCACCATCATCATTCGGCAACGGGTAACAAGTTATATTTTGCCCTGGGTTTAACGCTGAGTTTTGCTGTTGTTGAAGCAATTGGTGGTTGGCTTTCTGGTTCATTGGCATTGTTGAGCGATGCAGGACATATGCTAACTGATGCAGCCGCATTGTTGTTGGCGGCCTTTGCTGGTTGGCTTAGTAAAAAACCACCAACAAAAAAACATTCTTATGGATTAATGCGGGCGGAAATTGTCGCAGCGCTAGTTAACGGTTTGTTCATGCTGCTAATCGTGTTTGGTATTATCCAGGCTGCATTCAATCGTTTTCAAGAACCTTCAAGCATCGATGCCTTGAGCGTTATCATAGTTGCAAGCATTGGAATGTTAATTAACATTGCTGTTGCCTGGGTGCTGAGTCGTGGTGAAGAAAATCTAAATACCAAAGCCGCTTTATTACATGTTATGGCTGATTTGCTCGGTTCAGTTGCCGCATTGTTCTCCGGCATAATCATTTATTTCACTGACTGGTTGATAATCGATCCTTTATTGTCATTACTTATTTGCGTGTTGATCTTGTTTTCCACATATCATCTACTTAAAGAAGTTTTGAATGTGATCATGGAAGCTGTACCAGCGCATATCGACCTGCAGCAAGTCGGAATAAGCATGGCGTCATCCGAACAAGTAGTGTCCGTCCATGATCTTCATATCTGGACATTGTCATCGGGCAAGGTTGCTTTATCTGCACATATTGTTTTACACGATATGAAAAACTGGTCAGCTGTCTTAGCTGAATTGCAAAAACTGTTACATGACCAGTTCTCCATTGAGCATGTTACATTACAGCCCGAAACGCCGACAGAACAAATCATCCAACCGATGCAGATAAATCATTATTAAATTCGCATTATTCTGGTTTTTCTATTGTCGATTAAATTTTAATTTCAATGTGTTAATATGAGGTAACCATATTCAATCAAGGATGATCAAAGGCTATGGATTTTCGGCCGACATTGATTTTTATAATCGTAGTCTCATATGTTTTCTCTTCTCCAACATATTCTCAAGAAAATGATTACACACTCACTTCCGAAAGTACCTATGCTATAAAATCATTTCGCAAAGCAAAAAAATATTTGTTAGATATTTACAATGACAATAAACAAACGTTTTATTGTGCTTGTGAATTCAATGCCAAGAAAAAAATTAACAGCATGAATTGCGGCTATACCGCACGTAAAGATGCCAAACGCGGTTCGCGATTAGAGTGGGAGCATGTTGTACCTGCCTCTCGATTCGGCCGACCACTGCAGTGTTGGCAACAACCGGAACAATTCGAACGTTGCGTGCGAAAAAATGGCAAGGTGATGTCCGGCCGAAAATGTTGCCGAAGAGTTAACACAACATTTCGCACTATGGAAGCTGACATGATGAATCTCGTGCCTTCGGTGGGTGAGCTTAACGGTGATCGCAGAAATTACAAATTTGGTACCGTAAAAGGTGAAAAACGTATCTATGGTGCCTGCGATTTTGAAATCAATCGAAAAAAACGCATGGTTGAACCTAACGTAAACATCCGTGGTGACGTGGCGCGAATTTATTTTTACATGCAAAAAAAATATGGCATGAAATTGAGTAGAGACGAAATTAGTCAGTATTCAAAGTGGGCGAAAAATGACCCGGCAAATGATTGGGAGTTGAAAAAAAATCAACGGGTGAATGGTTTGTTGCAGGCGCTGGAACAGGAGCAGTTGCAGAAACGTCGGTTTGTAGTGGATGAGTGATTCGAATAGCTTCTGCAAACGATTTTTTCTCGATCGATTGGCGCGGTTTTTAACCAATGTGTAAGTTTGTTTAACATGACAATGTGTAGGAAATTGGAGTAGAATTATGATTTAAGAATTTAAATTTGTAAGAAAGAATTAATTCAGTTTGCGAAGGGGAGATCTGGCTTGATTCCGCAAAAAACAAATAGATTGTTGTCTTGTATCCAAGTGTTTGTCTCTTTTATTTTGGTATTGTCCCTGGCTAATTTGGTTGCCTGTGACAACGGAGAGACAGGTGAAGCTAGCGCAAATATTACGTCAACTGGCTCTAAAAATTCTCCGTACCAATTTTTGTTTGATGTAGATTCAACTTACACCTTGGTTATCGATGACGAAAAAACATATTATATAATGGAAGGATTAGAGCCCAATAAAATGTATTACATAATGTTTGGCTCTGATGACAATCTTTCATATTTAATATCGTTCAAAAACAGCACATGGTCGGAATATATCTGGAAAACTGCATCAGACGATGAAAATAATTTCTATTATTTTGTTGAAGCTGATCAAAATGGAAAAATATGGATTGAAATTCGAGAGCCAGTTGATGCTATATCAGAAAATATGTTTGACTTTAGCATAAGACTATATTCAATTCAGCAGTCTCAAGGTAGTTTTTCCAATCCTTTTACGTTGTCATACAAAAATAATTTGCCGTTTAGCGGAGCAGTTGATTTGCGAGATGCAAGTGTTTATCAGATTAACGAACTAGATCCAAACACTGCCTATGTCGTATCAATATCAGAGCTATCCAATAGTGCAACAATGAAAACCAAATCATCTGATCAGGATAAAGTTCAATGTTATATGAATATGTTCGGTATAACTGAACAAAGTTGCGCAATAATATCAGATGACAATGGTTCGCTTGTCGTACATTTAAACAGTCATGTACTTGAGGGTTCATCCTACACTTTAAACATTGATCCATATTCAGGCCTACCTTCAGAAGGAACATTTTTAGAGCATTTTCCATTGTTCTTTGATAGTGAGATTGTGCATAGTGGAACGGTTGGGCCTAATTCAAGTTACTATTTAATCCAAAACCTAGTTCCTGGGAGAATATATAACGTCATTATTGATGATGTTTCAGGTCCAATTAACTTTAAAACTACAAAGATCAATGAGTTTGATAATCTTGGCAATTGTTATCCTGGTTATATTATCGAAAAAGAATCTGCTAGTTGTTCAATTGAAGCGAATGCAACAGGAAATATCTGGATTCGAATAGTTTCTGTTATGCCAGCGGGAGTAAGTTTTACTATTTCGGTTAATCGATACACGGGAGTTGTATCGGAAGGCACCGAAACAAGTCGACAAATACTTTCACTTGACTTAGATTTTCCTTATGATGGTACAGCTAGCCCTTCGGGTAGTTATTATTTAATTACAGGCCTGTCTTCAAAAACCCTCTATAACCTGAGTTTTTCGAATATGTTGGAGTATTCACGAATAAGCTCAAACAATGATTATAGACGTTGTATGTGGATTGAAAACTCAATTACTGAAAGATTTTGCACGTTCCTAAGCGATGAATTTGGAGGTCTCGAAATTGACATAGATGGAATTTTTTATTCTTCTGGTCTTTCTTATAGATTTAATATTGAAAAATATTCTGGTTTACCTTCAGAAGGGACTGTAATGGTTCCTAAAACACTAAATTATGTTGAGGACTTTCCTTACAGTGGAACAGTAAGTGTCGAATCAAGTTATTATGAAATATTGGGACTTGATCAAAATAAACATTATATGATTGATATTACCGGGTTCAAGAAGCGCGCTTGGGTTAATGTTTACCTTACAGTTGCATAAATTCTAAAGAAGATTGCCTGTTTAGGCTATAAAACAAGTAGTAAAACTCAAATATTTTCTCGATTCTGGAATTAACCCATGGTGAAATCCAGGCTCAAGAAAAAAAC